>Ga0316204_10000856_pt1 | contig 96956 bp, 88 predicted proteins | sample 6monrhotite_MG_2_FD_205661 | JGI IMG/M metagenome (GOLD analysis project Ga0316204, IMG submission 205661) | Microbial mat bacterial communities from mineral coupon in-situ incubated in ocean water Damariscotta River, Maine, United States -... | ecosystem: Environmental > Aquatic > Marine >... | reverse complement strand
CTTCAACTCAACTTATTTGAAAAGCGTGATTTGATGGCTTTGTTGCGTGGTGATCCTATATCTGATAATCGCGTGCCGATAAATCAGCTAGATTTATTCAGAAGTTAACGGGACAGCAGTGATGAACTCTGCAAAGTATTTATTCATCTCAAAATAATCTATGCGTGTGTCTCTACAAAAGACTAAACATTTTCCGGAGAAAGTTGTTCTGAAGAGATTCTACCGATATGTTCAATTTCTTTTTGAATTTGAAGTTCATTTAGATCGCTAATTGGTAAACTGGCAAATATTTTTATTCGATTCTCCAGCTCTCGGAATGCTTTTCTGAATGCCTGCATTTTTTCAATGTCATTACCAGAAACAGCTGCAGGATCTTCTACCCCCCAATGTGCTGTCAATGGCTGGCCAGGCCAAACTGGGCAGGTTTCGTTTGCTGCGTTATCGCATACGGTAAACACAAAATCCATCTTCGGTGCAGCTGGTGCGGAAAATTCATCCCAATTTTTACTGCACAATCCTTCAGTTGGAATATTGAGTCGTGCCAGTAATACCAGTGCCATTGGATTTACCTGTCCCGTTGGATGACTACCAGCACTATAGGCTTTGAATTTCCCCTGTCCCCAATAGTTCATTAACGCTTCGGCAAAAATACTTCTGGCAGAATTACCAGTACATAAAAATAATACATTGTAGGTTGTATCTGTCATTAAATTACTCTTCTAATGTGTAGCAATATTCTTTGTATGTCTGACATCCATGCCTTTTACAAGATAGATAATGTATTCGGCGATGTTTTTCGCATGATCTCCTATTCGCTCAAGCGCTTTGATTATTAGTACAATACTCACGGCGTGTCCTACGTTTCTGGAGTCTTCCAATATAAATGTGCTTAACCGCCTTACACTGGATTGAAACTCTTTATCCAATTCAGAGTGAATCTTAAATATCTGAGTAGCTTTCTCCAGATTTAATTCCTTTAGTGCAATTACTGCTTCTTGTAAAATATTGACAGACATATTTCCCATGACAGATATATCTCGCAATAAATGGATGCTTGGATCAGCGCGTTCATTGTCAAATATTTCTTTAGTTAAATGGGAAATTTTTGCGGCTTCATCTCCGATGCGTTCCAGATCGGTTACTGATTTGCATAAAGACATTATGATGCGTAGATCTTTTGCCACAGGGCTGCGACGCGCTGTGGTGGCAATAATTTCTTCATCGACCTTCACTTCATAAGAATCGACATCATGTTCCTTCTCAATGACCGCATTCGCAATATTAAAATCTTGCTCACTGAAACCATGGAGTGTTTGACGAGTTTGCTCCAGGACGAGTTCTGCCATCTCCACCACTAACTTATGAATGTGTTTTAATTCTTCATCATAGCTGTGTAGTGTATGGCCTTCTAAATTTGTAGTCACAGATCTGCACCTCGATTAATCAATAAATATCCGCAAAAAACAGCAGGAATCGCCCTCGAAATTATCCAAATCGCCCGGTAATATAGTCTTCTGTCAATTGATGGCTCGGATTTGTAAAGATTTTATTGGTTTCACCAACTTCAATTAAATCGCCAAGATGAAAATACGCCGTACGTTGTGAAACTCGTGCCGCTTGTTGCATTGAATGGGTAACAATCGCAATTGTATAATGTTCCCTGAGCTCTTCCATCAAATCTTCAATTTTTGCGGTTGCAATAGGATCAAGTGCTGAGCAAGGCTCATCCATTAAAATAATTTCTGGACTAACCGCAATTGTTCGCGCAATACATAAGCGCTGCTGTTGTCCACCAGACAATCCAGTACCAGGCTGGTCTAAACGGTCTTTAACTTCATCCCACAACCCGGCTTTAATGAGACTGGTTTCGACAATTTCATCAATTTCAACCTTGGAATTAGCCAAACCGTGTATTCTCGGGCCGAATGCAATATTTTCGTAAATTGACTTTGGAAATGGATTAGGTTTTTGAAAGACCATGCCGACTCTGGCACGCAATGGTACGACATCAATGTCTGTATTATTAATGTTTTCATTTTCAATGAAAATATCACCAGTGACACGACAATTATCAATGGTATCATTCATTCGGTTAAGACAACGTAAAAAAGTTGACTTGCCACAGCCCGAAGGACCAATCATCGAAATAATCTCGTTGCGTCCAATATCAATACTTATATTTTTGATGGCATGTTTATCATCATAATATACATTAACATCACGGCACTTGACACGTGGATTAGGAATCGCAATTTCGCCGACTGTCATCCGGTTTTCTCGCTCAACTTTTGGTTTGTGTTGCTGTTCTGGCAGCAAGTTCTCCTCTGTTGGAAAATATGTCATTGCAGTTTTTACTTCTTCTGTTGATTGATACATAACAACTCCTCGCTTACCAGCGACGTTCAAAACGCTTGCGTAGAACAACTGCCAACGCATTCATTGTAATCAAAAAGGCTAGCAAAACCATTATTGCCGCAGATGTTCGTTCCACAAATGCACGCTCCGGACTATCAGCCCATAAAAATATCTGAACGGGTAATACTGTAGCGGGGTCAAATATATTTCCCGGAACATCCACAATAAAGGCAACCATGCCTATCATTAACAATGGTGCAGTTTCTCCCAATGCCTGAGCCATTCCGATTATCGTTCCAGTCAGCATACCCGGCATAGCAAGCGGTAATACATGATAGAAAACGGTTTGCATTTTAGATGCACCAATACCCAACGCTGCTTCACGAATTGAAGGTGGCACTGATTTTAATGCCGCACGGCTGGCAATAATGATGGTCGGTAGAGTCATCAAAGTTAATACAAGTCCACCGATGAGCGGTGCTGAACGGGGTAATTCAAAATAATTAATGAACACCGCCAAACCTAATAAACCAAAAACAATTGATGGTACTGCTGCCAGGTTGTTGATATTGACTTCGATGAGATCAGTCCATCTATTTTTAGGCGCAAATTCCTCGAGATAAACCGCTGTTGCAACACCAATAGGAAATGATAATAATAATGTAACAGCTAATGTCAGCATTGATCCTACTGCTGCGCCCCATATCCCAGCGAGTTCTGGATCACGGGAATCACCTGCAGTAAAAAATGTTGTATTGAAACGTTTCTCAATTTTTCCTTCGGCATGTAATTTATCAATCCATGCGATTTGATTATTTTTAACTCTGCGATCGTCCTCGGCAAGATTACGATCAACGTGACCTTTCATAAACATATCGGTGTCATCGTCTGTAGGTACCCAAATAGATTGTGTACTACCTATCAGGCTTGGATCTTTCATCACCATATCTCTAATGATGAAATCTGCGCCATTACTGACTAATCCATATAAAGTGCGTTTTTCACGACGATTAGTCACTTCAGGAAACATTTGCCGTAAACTTGCTTTTACAACACCGCCGTAGTCGGCCGAAGATAAATTGTCTGGTAAACGTGTACCCGACGGATCAATACGTTGTTCATCAAAATTAATTTCAAGCTGAACATAAGTCTGTTGAAACGCTGTATAGCCTTTACTAACAATGCTAATAAACAGCGTAGACAAAAATAACAAACCCAATCCTACGGATATCATGCCGTAGAATTTAAAACGCCTTTCGGCCGCTTTTCTTTTCCCCAACCCAGCTTTAACTATTGTAGCTGCTTTGGATGTATCAATAATCGTTGGCGATTGCTTGTTATTTGAATTACTCATATTGCTCTCGATATTTGCGTACCACATGCAAGGCAATAACATTCAGTACCAGAGTTACAACAAATAATATTAATCCCAAAGCAAACGCCGCCAGGGTTTTTGGACTATCAAACTCCTGGTCACCAGTAAGCAAAGTGACAATTTGCACGGTAACTGTAGTCACCGCTTCAAGTGGGTTTGCCGTTAAATTGGCCGCTAGCCCCGCAGCCATGACGACTATCATGGTTTCACCAATAGCGCGTGACACCGCTAGCAGAACACCACCAACGATGCCAGGTAACGCGGCGGGAAAGATAACTTTTCGAATTGTCTCCGACTTGGTAGCTCCCAAACTATAAGCACCATCACGCAGGGATTGTGGTACAGCATTAATCACATCATCCGACAAGGATGAAACAAATGGAATAATCATAATTCCCATAACCAACCCGGCAGCCAATGCACTTTCAGATGCGACATCAAGACCTAAAATGGAACCGGTGTCGCGAATAAACGGTGCTACCGTCAGGGCTGCAAAAAAACCATAAACCACTGTTGGAATACCCGCCAAAATTTCGAGCAAAGGTTTTGCAGTGGCACGTATTTTTGGTGTTGCATATTCCGCCAAATAAATTGCTGACATTAGACCGATAGGCACGGCGACAACCATGGCAATAAATGAAATCAACAATGTTCCTGTGAATAAAGGTATTGCGCCAAAAGCGCCTGATGATCCAACCTGATCAATACGGATAGCAGTTTGTGGACTCCAGTCAGTGCCGAAAACAAATTCGGTAAATGGCACTGCCTGAAAAAATCGAATCGATTCAAATAAAACCGATAGCACAATACCAATCGTGGCGAGAATCGCAATGCTTGAGCAAATAATGAGAAAACCAGTAATCGCTGTTTCAACCGAGTTTCTTGCCCGTTTTTTGGCGTGTATAGATCTCAAACTAAGAGCAGCCAGGATAATAGCAATAACCAGGACTATCACGCTAAGCGCTGCATCACCGGTATTTTCCAAACGTTGGTAATAATCCGCAGCCACTTGCATTTGAGGATCAATTTCCCCTGAAACAATATTACCGCTGACTAAGTTTTTTATGTCATTGACAATAAGCGTGAGCCGATCGGGAGAGGTATTCTGAATATGTTCTGGTAATGAGGAAACGACTAAACTGGTTATGATAGAGGACTCGAAAATGGTCCACATCAATAAAATAAATAACGCAGGTATACCACACCAAAGTGCTGTATACATACCGTAAAAAGCGGGTAATGAGTGTAACTTTTTAACTTCTCCTCCGGCTACCGCCAAGGAGCGTTTAGTACCGAAGTAATAGGCAAGCGCACTTAAAACAAGCAGTGTTAGAACTAAAGTAGATGTTTGCATATATAATTTCAGAAGTTAGTGGCTTCCATAATAGAAAGCCACACTTCATGTTATTTTTATTAATCCAGAGAAGTTAAAGCAGTTAAACCTCTAACATTTTGCGCAAACTTTTCTCTTTCATCTGTAGGCATAGGTATCAGACCTCGATCTGAAAGGTAACCCTCATCACCCCAGGCCTGTTCACTGGTAAATTCGGCCAAAAACTGTTTCATACCAGGGATAACACCAATATGAGCTTTCTTGGCATAGAAATACAAAGGACGTGAAACCGGATAAGAACCATCTGAAATAGTTTCGAACTCGGGTGTAACACCATTGATTTTGGAACCCTGGACTTTGTCACGGTTTTGATCCAGAAAGCTGAAGCCGAATATGCCCAGGGCATTAGGATTAGCATTCAATTTTTGAACGATCAGGTTATCGTTTTCTCCCGCTTCGACATAAACACCATCTTCACGCACTGTGTGACAAATGTTCTTGTAGTGTTTCTTGTCCTTTTTCTTCATGGCTTTGATCCATTTGATCTTTTTACAACCACCTTCCATGGCTAACTCAACAAAGGCGTCACGTGTACCAGATGTTGGGGGAGGACCTAAAACTTCGATCGTTTTGTCTGGCAAACTGGCATTAACTTGTTTCCAGGTTTTATAAGGATTAGTTATTAGTTTTTCTGCACCACTTGGATCTGGAACTTCTTTGGCAAGCGCCAAAAAAATATCTTTTAATGTGACGTCGAAAACTTGAGACTTTTTGGAATTTGCTAAAGCAATGCCATCGTAACCAATTTTGACTTCGACAACGTCAGTAACCCCATTTTTATCGCACAATTCCAACTCAGACTTTTTAATGCGACGTGAAGAATTGGTAATGTCTGGATATTGAACACCTACACCAGAGCAGAATAGTTTTAAACCACCGCCGGAGCCGGTTGACTCAACTTTAGGTGTTTTAAATTTAGTCGTTTTACCAAATTTCTCAACAACGACAGTGGCAAATGGATACACCGTAGATGAACCTACGATGCTGACATAATCACGGGCAGCATGCGCATTGCCAGATAGTGTAAATGATGCGGCTAAAATTAGCCCAAGACTTTTTAAACCTTTTGTATACATAATAATCACCTGAGATAGGGAAAATAAATAAGTTAGTGAAGCACCCTCTCAATGAAGGACAAACTGATTACTTCTCAAACTACCTTTTTACCGTATCCGCGTGACATTTTTGTTACAGTTATGTGAAACAACTCTTGAAATAGAGCTACATATTAATAAAGTGTAATTAGCCTTTTCGATTGATTTGGAAAACAGTGCTTTACAATTAATCTGAAAGTACAAATCGTCCTGACTGGGTAAATTACAGTTATATGACATCATAGTTTGATTAGATGACAAAGGGAGACAGCGTTTTATCGCAGCGAATTTATGAGTGCATTCAACTAGATAAACAGTGTCAAATAATAGCGGGTTTGCGCGACTTACAGTCATTCAAGAACTGCCAAGTCCAGATGTGGGACAATACGTTGCATCGTCATGCTTAAACCGCTTTTTATGCGTTTTTGTTGTTTTGAGCAATAATAAATATTGAATCACCATCTTCGAATTCTTTGTAATCGTAAGTTTCGAGAATTGTAAAATATTTAGAAATTATCTTTATCAATTGTTCTCGATTATGAAAAACAAACAACATTTCTTCCATGGTAAATTCTTTATCCCCTAACCAGAATGTATGCGCAAATATACCATTTTTCACTATTACATTTTGTTGCCGTTTTAATGATTCCTCTAACTCATCCAGCGTTAAATGATGTAAAACCTTATTTGAGAAAATGCAGTCAAAAACATCATCTGTTCTGATTGATACCGCTTCAAGTTTTATAAAAGGAACGTCAGAATATCTTTTTTTACATCTAAGAAGAAATTCATCGGATAAGTCAGAACCTGTCACTTTATAGTGCTTGCGTAAATTATTTATATCATTTCCAGGCCCGCTTCCAAGTTCTAGCAATGTTGAATTTTCCTTGAGATGATTATGTAAAACTTTATAAAGATCAGAGCCATCATATTCATCACACATTTTTTCATACTCATCAACTTTTAATGGGTCGTTGTAAAAATCCACATTTCCCCCTTCTCTTTTTTGTTCTTCATGATTGATTAACCATAACGTTTAATAATTTCATAACGCAACCCAACATTAACTATACAATAGTTGGTGTTGCGGGAAGCAGGGCTTCTGCCATCTTAGCCATCATCGGCATTAGTTACTGTCTACCGGCAGGGTAAAGTAAAAAGTGGCCCCGTGACCAGGTTTGGATTCTGCCCACAGTCGTCCACTATGAACTTCGATGATGGATCGGCTGATCGATAGTCCCATACCCATGCCTTTTTCCCCCTTGCTAGAGACATAGGATTCGAAGATGTGGCTGAGTATCTCAGCATCCATACCGGGGCCAGTACCAGTGACTTCTACTTGAGCTTTCCCCTCATCGTTGAGATAGGTTTTGATGACTAATTGACGAGCCTTGACCGCCGCATTTTCGAAAGCCTCGAGACTATTACGTATGAGGTTCACTAGCACCTGCTCGATCTGGATGTAGTCCGCTGAAATCAGGGGCAAGTCTTCCGCCAATTCAAGCTGCCAGCTCCTATTACCTTCATGAAGTTCGGCTGTACGTTCCTGCACCCGCATCTCCAGTTCATCATTGGCCTTACGTAGTGCCTTGCATATAGTTAGAACATAAGTATGCACCATCGCCAGGTCAGGCGCCAATTGAGATTTAATAAGCGGGAATATTTCTGCTTTTTCTAGGTTTTACAAATTATTCTTTGGACCATACTATGGATTGGCTTAGGAACTACTGCGGTGTACTCTAAATACAGTTATGAATGACGTTTGCCCCAAGTGTTATTACTGCGTTAGGCGGTAGGTTTAATTAGACAGAATTCGCAACTGTAATTAAAGGACCCGGCACTACTGTAACAATATTCTTTTTATCAAAAACAAGTTTATTATATTTGCTTAGAATTTTTGATAATTTTTTATTTTTCTTGTGTATTAATTTAAAAATGACCGAAGTGTCAACATCAAGTAATTTTCGGCTTTCATAATCATTGATCATATTCTGCAAAACATACAGATCATGATATTTCCCAAGCGCATCGGTCAGGCATTCGAATGTACTTAAATAGTTGTTGGTTTTTTTGGTATCAGGTTTTTTAGGCAATGCTTCAAGTTGGTAAAACAAATACTTTGCCCATTTTCTCCACATGTGAGTAATCTCAGGTTCTAGTTTTTGCTCGATGGCATTATTGCCGAGCTTTCTCGCTTTTTTATAAGTGTGGATTAATCCCAAAACTTGTTTATCAATAAACTTGGGATCATTAACTTCCAGCTGTTGCCAAAATTTGTGTTCTTCGATAAAACAAGTAATCAAACTATCCTTGTTATTGAGCTGAGCTGTATCAAGTGGTATAGGAATCAGGTTGAGTAGCGCGTCGAGTACAACAAGCTCTTCTGCCTTGTTCACGGATGATCTGAAGGAATTAACCAGTTTTCGATTGACACTGCTTTCACGTGATTGTGAAAGCGATTTTGCAGTATCTCGTAACTCTTGATTATGTGCTTGATACACAGCCTTATTCTCAAGCAATGGCTGGATTATTCGCCAATATGATCGTAGCTGTTTGGTTATGACTCTTAGTTGATGGATATTTTTAGGTGAATTGGAATTTTCACGCTCTAATATGTGAACGCCATCAGCAGAATTTTTTAATGCTGCCTGTCGAATCGAATTTAGTAATTCTTGTTGACGGATTTGGAACATAATTTATTTGACTGTCGCCATTTATAATCTATGCTTTTGTCTATCATGAATCAGAGCAAAGAATAAAACGAGGCTAATTAGATTAACCTCGTTTATTGTAACCCGGAAAATATTTTAGTTCTCCGGGTTAAGGCTTATTTAGTCTTTTTCAATGTTTTTTGTAATTTTTTGATTTTACCTTTTTGTTTACTAACCTTTGCTTTTCTGGATTTAATTTCCTTTTTCAAAGATTTAGTACTTTTTGCTTTTGCCATAATATATCTCCTGTTTAATTAAGTGCGCATAATTGCGCTGGCTAAAGGCCCCTCATCATTATGAAAACGAATACACGGGGAATCACACAACAAATAAACTATAGGTCTTCATTCTCAGTGATGAAACCACGCATAAACCGCCTGATCTCTCTCGCTGCACTGGTGTCAAGTTCTTCACAGATTTCAAGAAACCTATCTCGTTCTTCCTTATTAACGCGAATAAGCAATTGGCTGTCTTTTTTTGTACTTTTTTTATCCTTTTTTTTTCGCATTATATTAAATCTGCCACGAGGTTTTGTATATACATATGATAGCTTAATAATATACTATTTCAAGTTGGTTTTATTGATAATTATAATTAATAATATAATATGAAATAGATTAGAATGTTTTAATGAGATCAATTGAGGTTTTCGCCAATTGATCTGCGTCTCGTACTAATTATTAAAGCGAATTTGCTGCATATAAATATCAAATGCGGTCAGTATAAAAAACACGCCAATTCTTCAAACTAAGTTTTATTGGTATTCCATTGGTCATATTACAATCAAACTAAGATATAAAAATGAAAAATATTTTTAGAAAAACATTACCAGACATAATAGCTGCCATTGATCTTGGTTCAAACAGCTTCCATATGCTCATTGCCAAACATGAAGGTGACAATCTGATTGTAATTGACCAATTAAAAGAATCCGTACGCTTGGGTGCTGGCCTGAATAATAACAATCAAATTTCTGATGATGCCGCTACACGTGCACTTGAATGCCTGGCTCGTTTTGGTCAGAGAATAAAACACATTCCGGCTAACGGAATTCGAATAGTTGGAACCAATACACTGAGAAGAGCTGGGAATGCTGATGAATTTCTAAAAAATGCTGAAGCGTTGCTGGGTCATCGAATTGAAATAGTGTCTGGGGTTGAAGAAGCCAGGCTAATATATCTGGGTGTTTCTCATCATGTCGTTGAAGAGAATGGACGCCGAATGGTAATTGATATCGGTGGAGGAAGTACCGAGATAACATTAGGTGACAGATTTGAACCTATCTATATACAAAGCTTTGAGATGGGTAGTGTTGTTATCAGTCACAAAATATTTGAAGGCGGTAAAATCTCTAAAAAGCGAATACGTCTTGCTGAGCTCGCGGCAGAAGTTGAGCTGGAGCCTTATGTTAAACACTATAAAAAACTTAAATGGGTAGATGTCATCGGTGCATCTGGTGCCATTAAATCTATCGCAAATGTTGTTTCCAGTATGGGTTGGTGTACTAACGGTATAAGCACAGAGTCTCTCGACATGGTTGTCAATGAACTCAAAAAGGTTGAACACGTGGATGAATTAGAGCTTAGCGGTTTAAAATCAGAACGACAACCTGTATTTGCCGGTGGTGTTATGGTATTAAAAGCAATCTTCAATACATTTGATATAAAACACATGCATGTATCCGAAGGTGCTTTAAGGGAAGGTGTATTGTATGACCTTATTGGTCGTGGACATCACGAAGACACCCGAAGTAAAACCATTCAAAGTTGGTCTAAACGATATAATGTTGATGAGACACATGGCGAAGCAGTAAAAAATACTGCGTTAGAATTATTCTCTCAAGTTGCGGAAGACTGGGGTATCGCTGATGATGAATGTCAACAACAGTTAACCTGGGCGGCAAGCTGTCATGAAATTGGACTAAACATTTCTCATTCACAGCTCCATAAACATGGCGAATACATTATTCGAAATGCGGATCTACTCGGTTTTTCCCGAGACGATCAAAAAATATTATCGGTTCTGGTAAGAGCGCATCGGAGTGGTTTTTCAAGCGATTTATTTAAATCTCTCAGTGAGACCTGGAAAGAAAATACCAAAAAAATCGCGTTGCTATTAAGAATATCTGTACTTTTAAATCGAAGTCGAAACTATGATAACTTGCCCATACCCTCGGTCACAGTTAAAGAAAAATTTATGCGTCTGGAATTTCCTGCTGATTTTCTTGAACAGTACCCGCTTACCAGTGCAGATTTAGCAAAAGAGCAATCAACATTAGAACAAGCGGGAATTACACTAGAAATTTTAACGCCAAATAATTAACTGTGTGCTTGCTTTTTACATCTTAAGTTTTCCATTAATGCATCTTGTGCAGAGTAAGGCTCTTCACCTTCTCTAACACTGGCTTTAACATAACTACCATCAGGTTGTAATAACCAAGCATGGGTATTATCTGCGAGATAACATTTCAATTGATCAGTAATTAAAGTCGATAATTTTTTGGATTCAATAGGAAAACAAAGTTCTACACGTTGAAAAAAGTTACGCTCCATCCAATCAGCGCTCGAGCACAACACTTGAGGAAACCCATCGTTGTGAAAATACATAGCCCGTGTGTGTTCGAGATAGCGACCAACAATAGAACGAACTTCTATATTTTCTGAAACACCGGGAATACCCGGTCGCAGTCGACACATACCACGTATAATTAAATCAATTTTAACACCTGCTATCGATGCCCTGTACAATGCTTCAATAACTTTAGGTTCTATCAATGAATTTAGCTTGGCGATAATTCTGGCAGATTTCCCCATGCTAGCATTAGCTGCTTCCTTTTCAATTTTTTCAATGATTGACTTGTGCATAGTGAACGGGGATTGTAAAAGTTTATGTAGCTTTAGAACTTTACCTAAGCTGGTTAACTGCATAAATACATTGTGAACATCTTCTCCAATGTCTTTATCACTGGTAAACAATCCATAGTCTGTATATATTTTGGCTGTCTTAGGATGATAATTACCAGTACCTAAATGCACATATCGCTTCAGCTGCTTTCCTTGGCGTCTGACCACCATCGCCATTTTTACGTGTGTTTTAAACCCCACGACACCATACACTACTTGCACCCCTGCCCTTTGCAGTCTATCCGCTAGATTAATATTATCAGCTTCATCAAACCGTGCTCTTATTTCAATAACCACTGTCACTTCTTTACCACGTTGAGCAGCTAAAACCAGTGCATCAACAACCACTGACGTAGGACCAGTACGATATAAGGTTTGCTTAATGGCCAACACATTTTCGTCTTTCGCGGCTTGCAACAAAAAATCAACAAACGGCGCAAAAGATTCAAACGGGTGGTGCAATAATACATCACTGCGATCCAGCACTTTGAAATAATCGGGATTGCCTGACAACTTTGATGGCACTTTGGCTGAATACGAAGGAAATTTTAAATCAGCGCGGCCATCCATATCACAAACCGTTAAAAAACGATTCAAGTTAACAGGTCCTTCATCCAAATAAACATCATCAGCAGTAGCATCAAGTGTTTTTTCAAGAAACTTCACAAGCTCATCAGGGCAATCTTTATCAACTTCCAGACGTACCACATCACCATATCGTCGTGATAACAACTGCCCTTCCATGGCATTAATTAAATCTTCGACTTCATCTTCATCAAAAATCAAATCACTATTTCTGGTTAACCTGAATTGGTACATGCCAACAACTTTAAGCCCATGAAATAGTTCATCGACAAAAGCATGAATGATGGAGGACAAAAAGACATAATCACTGGGCCCATTACCTTCTTTATCGGGTGGCAACTGAATTAAGCCTGGTAGAGAAAGTGGTGCCTGAATGACTGCTTTACCACTATCTCTGCCAAAGGCATCTTTACCCTTGAGAGAAATAATAAAACATAGACTCTTATTCTGGATACGTGGAAAAGGATGTGCGATATCAAGCCCGATAGGGCTTAATACGGGTAATAACGACTCAGTAAAAAATTCATGTAACCACTCCTCCTGAGATTCACTCCATTCACCACGGCGAATAAATTGAATATTTTCTTTTTCCAGCGCGGGTAACAATTCCTCATTAAGGATCGTATATTGATCGTGTACTAAATTGAGTACTTGAGGCCTTATCATAGCAAGCAAATCAGCTGATGAAATATTATCTGGGCCTGTGGAAGAAATTCCCATTTTAATTTTTTGTTTTACTCCAGCAAGCCGAATCTCAAAAAACTCGTCCAGGTTTGTGCTGGAAATGCACAAGAAGCGCAAACGTTCCAACAGTGGATTATTCGGATCTTTAGCTTGAGCCAAAACACGTTTATTAAACTCAATAAGACTGTGTTCCCGGTTTATATAAAACTTGGGATCACTTAAATTTATTATTTCTTCACTTTCAGTTAGTATTTCAGTCATATTTTTTCATTGTTTATTCATAAAAGATAACTTGCCTCTAAACAAAACTCAGTAAATTGAAAAAACACTGAGTTGTCAATATCAGTAGCGTGATTTTGAAGTGTCGCCGACACGGATGTCGGCGTCAAACACCATGGACTGGTTATTGTGTCTTCAAAGTTTGTATTGGATAGACACAAAAACTGCAATCGATCAAACAATGAACTATTTGGGTCTTTAGCCTGCTCAAAAAGGCGTTCACTAATATTGAGAAACTCAAGTTCATGAACATTTTTTAAATCAATAGCATTTAGAACCAAGCCACTCTCACTACTCTGCGACATCTTAAGCATAGCCATAAAGCATAAGTTTAAAATATTACAGTTATGTTACTTTTTTGTGACAGCTTGCTTAATACTCAACTAATCACGCTCAACATTCTCCCTACTTTGCTAAAGGCTGCAATTGCCCTATCAAGATGTTTTCTATCATGTGCCGCCGATATCTGAACCCGAATTCTTGCTTCGCCTTTAGGAACTACCGGAAAGAAAAAACCGATAACATATATGCCTTCTTTCAGTAATAGAGCAGCCATCTCTTGCGCTTTTTGCGCATCGTAAAGCATGACAGGGACAATGGGATGTTCACCTTGTTTTATTTCAAAACCCAGTGCTGACATTTGTTCACGAAAATATCGTGTATTCTCCCAAAGTTTCCTTCTGAGATCATCGGATTGAGTGAGTAATTCAAAGGCTTTTATACCCGCTGCCACCAATGCTGGAGTCAATGTGTTTGAAAAAAGATAGGGGCGTGAGCGCTGTCTAAGCAGATCAATAATATCCTGACTTGCAGCAGTAAATCCACCAGATCCACCACCCATGGCTTTACCTAATGTCGAGGTGAAGATATCTATCTTATCCATCACGCCATGATACTCGGCACTTCCCCTGCCACTTTTTCCAACAAATCCTGTGGCATGAGAATCATCAAGCATTATCATGGCATCATATTTTTCGGCAAGTTTAACAATCTCATCAAGTCTGGCTATTTCGCCATCCATGCTAAACACACCATCGGTAGCTATGAGTCGTGTACGATATTTCTGAGCGTCGATTAACTGCTTCTCAAGATCAGCCATATCACTGTGTTGATATCGAAAACGTGCTGCTTTACACAATCGAATACCATCAATGACTGAAGCATGGTTTAGCGCATCAGAAATAATGGCATCTTTGTCATCGAGTAAGGTTTCAAACAGGCCGGTATTCGCATCAAAACATGAGGTGTATAAAATGGCATCTTCAGTCCCCAAAAAATCAGCAATACTTTTTTCCAACTGTTTATGAAGATCCTGTGTGCCACAAATAAAACGTACCGAAGCCAACCCAAAACCGTGGGTGTGTAGCGCTGCTGTTGCTGCTTCGATCAATTCTGGGTGATTCGCCAAACCGAGATAGTTATTTGCGCAAAAATTTAAGACATTACTACCCTGTTCTGTTGTTATTTCAACACCTTGAGGTGATGTTATCACCCGTTCTGTTTTATACAAACCTTGCTGTTTAATCTCATCCAGTGTAGATTTCCAATCACTAATTGCCATAACCTACTCCCAATTGAGAATCACTTTACCGCACTGGCCATCGTGCACAACCTGAAAAGCCTCTTCAAAATTATCGATGAGAAAACGATGGGTAATAATCGGCTCAATCGGTAAGCCGCTGCGGATAAGCTGCGTCATTTTGTACCAGGTTTCAAACATTTCACGGCCATATATACCTTTTAGAAGTAATCCTTTAAAAATTACCTGATCCCAACTGATTTCTGTTTCTGGTGGAAGAAACCCCAACAAGGCTATTTTTCCCCCTTCATACATATTATCAATCATGGAATTAAACGCCGATGGACTGCCCGATGTCTCCAACCCGACATCAAATCCATTGGACATATTTAAAACCTGCATAGCATCTTCAACATCTTCATGATTTACATTTACAGTCCGCGATGCCCCCATTTTTTTTGCCAGTTGTGTTCGATAATCTTTTGTCGCGGTTACCACAATATGACGGGCACCGATAAATCGACAGACGGCTCCCGCCATTATGCCAATCGGACCACCGCCGGTAATTAAGACATCTTCCCCAACGACATCAAATGACAAAGCACAATGTACTGCGTTACCTAACGGATCTAATATTGCGGCAATGTCTGATGTGATTTCATCGTGTATTGGCCATAAATTTTCTGCCGGTAAGGTCATATATTCAGCAAACGCACCATCACGCCCACTCCCAATGCCGACTGATTTATGACAAAGATGGCGTTTTCCTGCCCGACAATTTCGACACATACCGCAGGTTATATGACCTTCGCCAGAAACACGATCACCGATTTTATATCCTTCTACACCACGACCTATCTCAACAACATGACCAACAAATTCATGACCGAGTATCCTGGGAACCTCAATATGGCGTTGTGCCCAGGCATCCCAGTTATAGATATGTAGATCAGTGCCGCAAATAGCGGTTTTACTCATTTTTATAAGAACTTCATTGGTTCCTGCAACAGGCATAGGAACTTCTTCTATCCAAATACCTGGCTCAGCACGACTTTTTACCAATGCTTTCATAAACACCTCTTTTAATTCCCTACCTGTAAAGTTAGTTCAATCGTGTGGATTGTCCATGTAATTCGAGTATTTATGATATGCAACTAATATTCTCATTAGCGAAGAAAACAGTTGTAGATATTGGATATTGAGAGAAGGAGGAAGAGTGAGAGATTATAATTTAATAAATTTTGAAAGTAATATTTTATAAATCAAAAAGGCGCCGGGCATTCTCTGTCCGGCGCCTGGTTATGTCTTCAGATTAGCTTATCGTTGCATCGCCACTGGTGGTTGCCACCATGGGCCACCCCGCACTAATCTAATCGCCCCCAACTGACTCTTGTCGCTAGCAACCGCTTGACCGCCACCAAAGTCTAAAGTGTAGGCAAAAATCGTACTACCCATTTTTTCCATACTACTCCAGAAAATTTCTGAAGGCGCACCGGGGAAGACAACACTGTTCATCCTCGGATTGAAACACTGTCGTTCAACAATGGAAGCCAGTTCCGGCACCATCGGCATGCGCCAATCAGAGTGCCCGCCAAATCCCTGAGAGTTAGTCTCAGCGACCAGCGCCATTGCTTGCTGCCAGTCGAGCTTTTGCGCATTACCAGAACAAGTTTCCCCATCCCAACTCTGACCAATGGCACAACGCATCCATGATAAAGTCGTATCATTATCAGTCACTGTCACACCCTCTGTCGAAAAACGACTGGTAGGTGTAGAGGCAGCCAGAGAATCCGTTCGACAGGTTTCAGCCCAGCTATGAAAACTAAGCAAGCTTACAATCACAAAAGCCAGCATCTGTTTTAGCATGATAAAAATCCTTCTATTATTGGTTATCACCTGTGCCACTAACGATTTCCACCGTGAGCATTAGGATAGCCAGGGCCACTAACAACTGGCGTTCCACCATGCTGTTCGTCCTTTGCCGGGGCAATAGCCACGCCACGATGGTTGTGCATAACATAGGCCTCCATAGCGATCATCTCATCACTATCCGGGGCTAGCGGAGTGCCAACTAAAGGCACCGCAATACACCAGTTAATCATCTCACGTAGCGTACCCACCTTACCAAGATTGCTTTGATATTTTGGCCAGGTGTGAGGATTAGTTGCTGAGCCGTCCGGATGACAGTTACCGCAAGCCAGACCATTATTGCCTAGCTTGGCGCTATGCCACAGATCATCGCCGCGTTTCACTGCAGACATCAACATATTGTGTTGATCTTCCATTTCGGCACTGGTAGGCGGTGTTTTAGCATTTACACTACTCATGGCTAACATCGTAATAACAATAAAGGCAGCCAGGGATGCAGACTTGAACATTGCGAATCTGTGAATATATTTCATTGCCTATCCTCCTGAGGTTAAAGTTTGACACCGCGCTTAACATTAGCGGGTAATAGATCAGAGAACGCGCGATAGTTAACTACGCCGTCAAAATGACTAGCAAGATCTATTGTATGAGAACCAAGACCATCTTCGAAATCGCCAGGATCAGCACGATTCATCTTGATATTAGGATACGGTAGATCAACCGGCGGATAAGGCCACGGCCAGGAGGTAGAAAGTAGACCAGCAGAGCTGATATTACCAATGGAGTTGTACACAACTTGATGGACGTGTCCGTGAATTGCCATCACTTTTTCAAATTTACGAAGGATATGACGGATCTCCGGCGCATCCACGGTTTGGAAATTCCAACGCGGATAATAATCCCACAGCGGTGAATGTGTCATGATGAGAATGGGAGTATCTGGGCTGAGTTTTTTCACATCTTTCTCAAGCCAATCCAGTTGTTTTTCCTGCACTCCCCAGAGGCCACACTGATGACATTCCAACTCTTCCATGTAACCCATACGTTCCAGCGGAGTCAGCTTACGCATACTCCAGAAATCGTTTACCAAAATTGAGTTCATACCAATGATGTGAGTTCCTTTGTGATTAAACGACCAGTGCTCATCACCAAACAGGCCACGCCAAGCCTTACCCATGTCGAGATAATAATCATGCTCGCCGAGAATAATTTTGTAAGGCATTTTCAGTTTATCGAGAATACGTTTACCCTTAACCAACTCCTCTTCTTTGCCCGACTGACCCAAGTCTCCCGCATAAAGAACAAAATCAGGTCGAGGACTGATACTGTTGACATCAGCAACGGCCTTCTCAAGAATCGCATCAAATTTGTGATCAGGAATATCATATAGATGAGCATCAGTCAGCACGGCAAAAGTAAAAGGTGTGATTTTCTTAGTATTCGCATGGGCTACACCACCTAGCCCCATCAAGCTGGTTGCTGTGGGTGCAAACATACCTGCAAACATGGTAGCTGCACCTGTCTTCAGGGACATCCCCAGGAAGTTTCGCCGCGATATTTTCCTCATTACGTATCTCCTTTAAGAGTATTTCGTGTAATTGACGAACATTTCATAAGCTCTGGAGGGGCATCATAAATTTTACAGCTCCCTCCTAGAACAAGCGTTCAATATCTCAATTCCATTCCGTTATCGAATACCTATTAAATATCTTTAGACTATGTCTTAGCACTTTTCCAGAAATTAGTATTCAAATACGAAAAAATGACTATATTTAGAATAAAGTTAATATTTGCTGTTAAAGCAATTAATTGGCCGGGTTTATGCTCGAAGAAATATGAATGGAAATGGCGACTAACATGATATGGGATTAACTAACATGGCAAAAAAAGCAGATGCTCCTGTCGTAAACTCTTCAGATTTTAACATCGCAAAGACCCTAAGCCCTCGACGTAAAACCTCCATCGCTACGAATATCGACGAACTGGCTAAAGAACAACTCGAACATTTTTCAATCGATCCTGATTCAGAAACAGGACAATCTCTGGCAAGATTGGCAAGCAATATTTATCATGCGAATATTGAGCTGCATCATCTATGGCAATCCTCTCTTCAAGAATTAAAAAATCTCGATAAAAAAGATCGCATCGCCTATTTCAATGCCAAAAAGTTTCTCTGCTTTCAACTGGCAAAACTGCTCGATAGCTTACAAAATCCATTTCGTAGTACCTACCAATCTCTCGTTCCCGAACAATCATCGCGTATCGCAAAAGGCCCGTATCCAATCTTTGATAATGTCACCGCGATATTCTCAGCAACACCCGTTATCACTCGAACAGCAACCTATCTTTATGCCTGTACCGAATGGATTGACGACGCTTTTCAGGGCAAAGAGACGTTACTTGAAGTCTACTCAAGACTGCTAAATCCAACATCCATCAGTCTGGCAAATCATATTGTCGATCTTGAATGTGGCCATTTATCTACCGAATACACAGCTTGGAACTTCAACTCTGGCATGTCCGCCATCGACGCGATACTCAGCCATGTACTGGGTTATCAAGATATTATTATCTGTTCACGAAATGTTTATGGCGGCACTTATCAACTGCTCGAAGATTGGTTTGGTAAACCCAGCAATCTAGATGTCGCCGTTAACTGGTTTGATGGATACGACGTTGACAGCGTTAAACAAGCCATAAAATTAGTCAAAGAAAAATACCAAGAGAGAATTGAGGCTGGACGTCGTATTTATATCTACATGGAGTCACCTTGCAACCCTCACGGCTACATATTGGACGTCGCTGGAATATGTGCTGAAGCACACAAAGAAGACTTTATTGTGTTGTTAGACACGACAGTTGCAACACCTTTTCTGTATCGCCCTTTAATGCGGGATAATCCAACGGAAAGACCCGACTACGTTATTCATAGTTATACAAAAGATATCACAGGAACAGGTGTTACCACTGCAGGTGTTGTTATTGGGCCAAACGAAAATATGTTCATCCCAAAGAATGAATCACTCACTAAAACAGACAGCAATGGCAATGAGAAAACTTACAACTGGAATAATACACTTTTCTGGAACGTCTATTATGTGAAAGGCGCATTTTTGGATTCCGAAAAAGCGTTTGAAGTCATCAATGGTTCAAAAACACTTGAACTTCGAATGATCAAAAAAACTATCAACACTATAGCACTGGCGCATTTTTTCAACTCCCATCCTGATATCAATGTCCACTGCAATGCACTTAAAGACAATATGAATGCTGAAATTCGTAAAAAATATATGCACCTCTCATTACCGGCTCCATTGTTTACTATTGATATGGAAAAATCAGAGGTAGACAGAACCACCTTCACTCGATTTTTTGATTGCCTGGAACCGACTTTCGGCCACATGGTATCGTTAGGACAATCAAATACCATGGTGCTCTGCCCTGCTCTTACCAGTCACTCCGAAATGAGTGAAGAAAAATTGATTCAGGCAGGTATTACTTTAACGACCATTCGAATTTCCGTTGGTGACGAAGATGCACGTTCTCTTATGGCGCATTTTGCTAGAACTGCTGAGTTGGTCATCGATCCATCATTGCCAGGATTTTCTGAAAAATTTATGAATAATGAAGATATGGATGTGCTTTATAAAAAAATCTATCTTGATGTCCATACTCGTTGGATAGATGCACAGCCGAAGACGGAAGAGATGGTTGATTGAAGTCACTACTATAAGAAAGTCACAGAATACAACATACCTCCCTTTCTTTTTCGTCGATGGAAATGGCCGTCAAATGTAGCTAAACTCAAACCAGAAAATAAGACCATAAAACCTAACTATGAGAACTCTAATAATCTAAAATTTGTAAGTTAGATTCATTCGCCCCATAAAAATTTTCTCGATGACGTCTCCATTGTCAGGAAGTTTTCCTAACTGAGTGTCCACGCCATTCTCAAATTGATAATAATTTGCATCAACTGATATTCGCAAACCAAGAGACTTTGTTAATATTGTAGACCACGCAATTCCCGCACTGGCACCTATTGCCTCAGAAAGAATTTTCAAGTCAATACCTCCAAGAGCCGGTGCACTAAAAACCAATACTCCATCCAAATCTGCTACCGCAGCATTAATACTTAGAACACCATTCTCCGCGATCAACCAGCTATAGCTTGATCCCAAATAATAGCCAGTCTCCTTAAAGTTTGATGATGAATCCAAAGATCCTGTCGAATCTGTACTTCCACTCTTATATCCGATAAAAACTTTAAGTGTCTTCCACACATTTGTTCCAATCGAGAGTGAAAAGTCTTTGCGTTTGGCATCAAATTCTTCGATATATCCTAGTTCAGGAACAGCTTTGGAGTCACTATCCGAAGTGGATTTTTGAGTAAAAACATCAACGAAATAATTATTTTTAACAACAGCCATGCCTATGCCATAAATAAAAGTGTTAGCGGCAAATTTATCTGCAGGTAAGGTTTGGGTGGGTCCTAGTTGGATTTCTGGAGTCGACAAATCATACGACATGAATCCGGCTGATACTCTAGGTAACACCACCCAATCATCAGCAAAAAGATTTGAAGAAGTCACTAAATAAAGGGCGAATAAGAAGGAGCAGCTTTTAAAGTAATACATGTAATTCTCATTAATTTCATCATAGGGATTAGGTTTTTAGGTTTTATTCAACTTTGTGAAGATCCAGCGCAAGTTAACAGTCGCGTTATCTCACCGACACCTTAAAACACATTGATCGATTAGAACAAGCAAATAATTATAATGAGGCAATTAATATAGTCGAGATTTCAATTGATACTTTTTCCGATAATCTAGAATTCAAAGAACGATTGGTCAAACAAAAAAATGATGTTGAAAATCTAAAACAGGCTAACGCGAAAGCAAAACTTCTCATTGCCGAATCTAAAAAAGAATTGAAACAGAGTGAATTGTCAGTTGAATCGTTAAAACGTGCGTCTCAGAAAGTAGAGAAGGCGTTTAATTTAGCGCCTAATAATCAAGTTGTGAAAGTCGGCCTTAGCAATATGCTCGATAAAACCAATGTGCTTGTTAATCAAGCTATACAAAACAAGAAAATGGATGAAGCTAATAAACTGTTTGATGTAGTGAACTCAATGAATATTACTACTAGAAAATATAGAAAAACCGTTAAGCGTTTAAAGCACGCTATCTCCGGTGCTAATCAACAACTCGCATTAAACACAGAAATTGAAAAATATCTTAGTGATGCGGATATATCGCGCTCTAACAATCATTATGTCGAACCTGAAAACGAGAACGCACTTTATTTTTACCACAAAGCACTAGATCTCGATTCATCTAATGATGAGGCTACAAGTGGTCTGGAAACAACGCTGGAAGAAGTGTTAACTTTGCAGCGAGAAGATCCTAATGAGAAATTGATATTACTGACGTTGAATTCTGTTGACGAGAGTTTAGCTTTCCTTCCAACTAACAAAAAAATAGCCTCATACAGGCTAGAGTTAGAGGATTTGTTAGAAAAGTCGAATTTCAAACGTAAGAAGCAACAAAAAATAACTGATTTATTCAATTCTGCAGATAAACACGTTACTAAGAATGAATTGATTATTCCTGAAGGTAAAAGTGCTTATGACGCGTTCACTAAGATATTAGTGCTTGACCCTCAAAATGAACAAGCTAAATTAGGGCTGACGAGTGTTTCCGAAAGGGTCTATGAAAAAGCAAGAGAACTAAAAGATGGTGGAGCTTTCGAAAAAAGTACGAAGCTAGTTGATTCAGCGTTGACTAAGTTCCCAGAAAACTCAAGTCTAATCGAGTTAAAAAAGAACTTAGACATATTAGCAGCTAAAAATAAAGATGATAATTCTAATAATATCAAATCAGACAGTGATAAAAAACCTGAAGTCTTGTTTTTTGGAGGAGGTTTTTGATTGCAGTTTTCGAATATTATCTTGGGCAAGGCAATAAAAATTAATTTTCTTGCCTTCACGATATTTTTCGATAAACTTTATCGCCCCCTCTGATTTTTTTCATTATTAAGAAAATCTATCTTGATTCTCATACTCGTTAGATAGTAGCACCGCCGAAGACGGAAGAGATGGTTGATTGAATTTCTTTCGGCCAGAAGCGGATGTTTCGTTATTCGAACGGATTTAAAACTTTTACACCCGTCCTAATAAAATCCTTTTCGTTACGAGTTACCACAGTCAGGCCATGGATCAGTGCCGTCGCTGCAATTTGCTTATCAAGTGCATGTTCGTGGTGAGGAGATCGTAATTTCCCCCATAACTGAGCGATATCTTCATCTATCTCCAAGATATTATCTTTGTATTCAGTTAGAATCACATATAGCCATTTTTCAAGCAGATTTGCTTGTCTAGTATCGCCTCTGTGCCGAATTAACTCTACACCACGCCTGAGCTCACCTATTGTTATTACTGAAAGGTATAAACTATCTTCATTTTTTATTGCTAACTTAAAAAAATTGGTCACGCCTCTATTAGCATTTTTCTTCTTGCGAATTTCACTGAGAACATTTGTGTCAACTAAATACATCGACACCTTCCGAATCATCACATCGTTTAAAATCACTATCTTCACCTACATTCGGCATAGATGATAATACCTGAGCAAACGATTTTTTCTTAGTTCCAAGGAGAGCTTGCTTAAGAATTTCTCGATGTTCAGCTTCCGTACTACGACCGTGCTTGGCTGCTCGCTGCTTCAAGGCTTTAACCACTTCCGGGTCAAGATCTCTTACTAAAAGTCTAGTCATAAATACACCTTTCTTAAACAATGATATCAATGATATCGCACTAAGCTCGAAATGCAAGCATTGATAACAAAGCAATTCAAACTTCTGTACTGAAGTTATCTTTTTACGCTTATACGTATCGCATAGGAGCGGACGCTCAACTACAGTGATTACAGCAGTTCTCAGTAAATTAAGATGATACTTTGGCGGTGTGGCGAACGCTTCCTGGTGGTACGCCAAATTCCCGCTTGAATGCCCTGCAAAAAGCGGCTTCGGATTGATACCCAAGGCGATCAGCAAGAACCGAGAGAGAATCCGACGTCTCTTGAAGTTGTGCACGAGCGAGTTGCATGCGCCACTGTGTAAGGTAGCGCATGGCAGATTCGCCGACCAGGTTGGTGAAGCGAGCCGAGAAACCTGAGCGCGACATCCCAATCTCTTTGGCCAATGAAGCCACCGTCCAATCTCTTTCGGGTTCGCGGTGGATCGCAGCGAGTGCCCTTCCTATATGATCGTCGCGCAGGGCAGCGAGCCAACCCTGATCAGCGTCGGATGCGGTGTCGATCCACGACCGTATGGCTTGAATAATGAGGATGTCAGCCAAATGCGTGATGACAGTTTCTCCACCCGGTCGTAATTCTTTGGCTTCACGAGCGATGAAGCGAAGCGTGCTTTGCAACCAGCTGCCCTCGTCATCGGCCCAGGTGTCGATCTGCAACACCTTGGGTAGCAGAGTAATGAGTTGTTGCCCTGCCACGTGATCAAAGCGCACAACACAGCAAGTGACCTGGGTTAATTGACCGGAACCGCCATAGTGCATGATCTCGTAACGATCACTGACTTGCTCGACGGGTATATCAAATAACGGCACCGCCTCTTCAGTGGGACTGCTACGGATATAGTGCCTATTGCCGTGCGGAACAAGCGTCAGGCTACCTTGTTGCAGCAGGCGGGGCTCCTCTCCTTCAACTTCTAACCAACAGTGACCGGCGGTAACGATATGAAACATCATACATCCATCAAACGCAGGCAAGTCAACACCCCAGGGTGCGGTTAGCTCGGATCTACAATAAAGAGTACCGGTTAGCTTGAGCAAGTGCAGGGTTTCGCCCAGAGGATCAGTGAAATTAGAGATTTTTGTATTGTTTCGTTGCATGACTTGGATCTTGCCATAGATATTCGCATATTGTCCATAAAAATTAGACGAATGATCAATTTATATAGACTAATAATGATTGTTGATCCAACTAAAATGACCCATAGTTATATCCATGACGAACACATTGTTCGCCCGGAAACAACATTAACTAACGCAGGAGATCGACAATATGAAAAACTCACCCATTCTAATTATCGGAAAAAACGGTAAAACAGGCGCACGGGTAAACCAGCGACTAGAGGCCCTTGGCTACGCGACACGTCCTGTCTCCAGATCAACTACCCCATCATTTGATTGGGAAAACTCTGCGACATGGGCGCACGCCATCAAAGGCACTCGCAGTGCATATGTCACCTATCAGCCGGATCTTGCAGTACCCAATGCCGAAGCCGCGATTAAAGAATTTGTGAAAGTAGCCAGCGAAAATGATTTGGAACACATCGTTCTACTTTCAGGCCGAGGAGAAGAAGGCGCACAACGCGCAGAGCAAGTCCTTAAGACGAGCGGTATTTCATGGAATATTGTTCGGTGCAGTTGGTTTAGCCAAAACTTCAGCGAAAGTTTTATGTTGGAAGGTATTCTGTCTGGTGAATTAGTCTTGCCTGCCGCCGACACCCTTGAGCCTTTTGTTGACGCGGATGACATTGCTGACGTTGCGGTGGCGACGTTAACCGATCCACGCCATCGAAATAAACTGTACGAACTCACTGGCCCACGTGCTATTAATTTCGCTCAATGCATCAAAGAAATTTCCGAGGCACTTGACCGCTCTGTAAAATATACCACTGTTCCTATCGATGATTACATCAACGCACTAAGCGAACAAGGCGAATCAGAAGACATGCAATGGTTATTGCGTGAGTTGTTTACAGTGGTCTTTGACGGTAGAAACAGTAATGTGATGTCAGGTGTTGAAGAAGCGCTTGGCCGACCGCCTACAGACTTCAAAACCTATGTGCAAAAGACGATTGAGTCTGGCGTTTGGGATGCTGTAATACAGAAGCAATCTGCGTAATGATTTTATCGAAGTAAGTCTCTGCGAATGTGCAGGGACTTACTTATTAGTGAGAGGAATAAAAGAATATGAAAAACTCAAAAGTACTTAAAACCCTATTGATTATCTCTGGTCTGATTGCGTCAGGAATAGGAGCAGCAATACTCTTTGCTCCTGCGGCCTTCTACACAACATATGGCATAGAGCTTGGTCGTAACGTCAGTTTGTTGAATGAACTAAAAGCATCTGGGGGAGCATTGTTAGCAAGCGGAATATTAATAACATCAGGTGCTTTCGTTGATAAACTAACCTTTACCGCCGCAGTGGTTTCCACTTTACTGTACCTGCCCTATGGCTTATCCCGAGTTATGAGCATAGCGATCGATGGAATGCCAGTTGAGGGCCTTGTACAGGCAGCTGTTTTAGAAATAGTAATAGGGCTGGCTTGCATTTTCGCTCTCGTAAAATATCGAGGAAAGCGGAAGCAATCTGCGTGATCTCTTCATCTTTTATTACTGCTCTTTTGTGGACTGCCCAACAACGCACTCACGAGAATAGATCCAAATAGTGTCGATGCATATCATATTTGGTCACACTACCTAAAAACTTGGACACATTAGAATCATCTGCGAACTGTTAGCGCGCTTGTGACTTGTTGCTCGGGGTCGTTGCTTGATATTACATGTAATATCAAGCAACGACCCTTTTTAACGTGTAGGGTGTAACGTGCGTGCCCCCTAAACTTCGCCACTCGTACGAAATTGTTTCGGCGAAACTCCATTAATCCGCTTAAATGCTTTGCTCAGCGCGAATCCCGTAGAATAGCCTACTTGTGAAGCTATTGCTTCGATACTTTGCTCAGTTTGATGGAGTAGCATCATCGCTTTTTGCACACGAACTTTAGCGAGATAATTTATCGGCGTATCGTTAACAAAATTTTTAAAACGCTGCGAAAAAGCGGCACGTGACAGGCTAGCGCGACTTGCAAGTTCATCGACACTCCAATCGTGAGCGGGGTCTTCATGAATCGCTACTATGGGCCTTCGCAGATAATCATCATAAAAAGCATGAATCCACGACTCCCCCTGTTTGGGATGCGTTTCCATCCATTGTCGTAGTATATAACAAAACATCACATCGATAAGGCGCTTGATAATGACTGAATCACCCGGTTGTTCTCCAGGACGCTCAAGTTCCGCTGAAAGTAAACGCAACACCGAATGCATTGGGTGTTGGGCACTAACGTCATTTGAAGGAAAATGAATAATCTCAGGAAGTTGTGTAAAAAAAGGGTGAACAGGTTTTACATCAAAATTGTAAGCACCACAAAGTAACGTGGTAATCTGCCCGTCACTCTTCGAGGATTTCAACGCATCATTTTCTTTATCCACTAAAAACTCACTTAAGGGTCGAGCAGGATTACCTTCTTCCGACGATAAGATATGCTCAACCTCAGGAGCGACAAAAATCATATCGTCTTTCTCCACACGGGTAACTGCGCCCGAACGTGGTAATCGCAAAAAACAATTCCCTCGTTGCACAACATGAAATCCCGCACAGGACGTACCTGGGAACCGAATCCCCCACTCGCCTTGCAAATTGTTTTGCGCCGAAACCAATGGGTTCATGCCTACAGAATCCATCAATTGCGCTAAAATATCCATAAGCTCTCCAATCATAGATAGTTTCAATAAGTATACGATCGGATATTATATCAATTGTTTAAGCTATTCACGTATTATTTATACAGCCGTATACTTGTTCCTGTAGGCTAGACATCAATTAATAAACAGAGGGGGCTCGTATGAAAAATGTACTCGTAATTGGCGCAAGCAGTGGTGTAGGTGCAGAAATCAGCAACCAACTTTTAATGAACGAGAAATATCACGTTATTGGTGCGTCACGCCACACGGAAAATCGAACTAACTCGGAAAGACTAACTTGGCGCTACTATGACGCTAGTAAAACTAATAACTTAAACGAATTATTCGATGGAATTGATGTTACTTTTTTCATGTCTTCTGCAGGAATTGTCCAACAAAATAAAGTATTAATTCCGCTGATAGAGGCAGCGAAAACCGCCAAACTGAAAAAAGTTGTCATGATGACAGCAATCGGTGTAGACGCGAGTGAGGAAATACCCTTTCGCCAAGCAGAACTCGCACTAGAAAACTCCGGCATTCCATATGCCATCATCCGACCCAACTGGTTTCATCAAAATTTTAGTAGTTATTGGCTTAATGGCATTCTCACTGAGAAGAAACTGTTTATTCCAGCAGGCCAAGGGAAAACCAGTTTTATTGACGTGCGCGATATCGCCGCGTGTGCCGTTGCTTTATTAACTAATGACCAGGCAGATAACCGAGCATTTGTATTAACTGGACCTGAGTCACTCAGCTACACTGACGCAGCGGAACAATTGAGTGCAGTGACTCAGCAAACAATCACGTATGAAGATATCGATCCTGAAACTTTTAAACAAGGCCTGTTAACAGCCTCAATCGCTGAAGATTTTGCTGACTTTTTGGTAGGTATACTAGGCTTAGTAAAAGCGGGTTATGTCGCTGAGGTAAGTAATGATGTAGAAAAATTACTGGGCCGACCTGCTATTCCACTGCGTCAATATTTGGATGATGCGAAGGAGACTTGGAAGACTGCATAGCTAATAGCTTCATATTTCAATGGCTATAATATCAATCTACGGAAGATGGTCCCCCGCCTTCAGATGTATAGTTTAAGCCACCTATGAACATCAAAAAGATGATAATCATCTAGTCAGCCTCCCAAAGTTCAGCGCTAGCGTACTAAACTAGCATTGGACGAATAACCAAACTATTGGGAGACTGAAATGAAACTATACGGTGGAATTGACTTACATTCAAATAATGCAGTGGTTACTGTGATAGATGAAAATGATAAAATTGTGTATCGGAAAAGACTACTATGCCAATTAAGTATCATTTTAGATGTACTGCGTCCTTATCAACCAATGTTAGTGGGTATTGCCATTGAATCAACCTTCAATTGGTATTGGCTTGTCGATGGATTGGAACAACAAAACTATTCAGTTCACCTCGTTAATACAGCAGCTGTAAAACAGTATGAAGGGCTGAAACATGGGGATGATAATAGCGACGCATTATGGCTCGCACATTTACTTCGACTTGGTATTTTACCAACCGGCTATATCTATCCCAAAGAAAAACGTGCAGTACGAGATTTAGCAAGGAAGCGCAGTCAGTTAGTCCAACAGCGAACAACGCATGTGTTGAGTATTTAGAACATTCATATACGTAATACAGGAAATGCATTAAGCATGGACTCAATTAAAAAACTAAAAATTGAAGACATACAAAATCAGTTTACGGACCCAAATGTTATCTTGGCCATGGAAAGTAATTTCTTCATCTATGAGGCACTAAAAAAACAAATCAAGCTGGAGCCTCAGTATCGGAATTTGATGACAATTGACGGTATCGGAAAAATACTCGCATTAACAATTATGCTTGAAACAGGCGATATTAATCGTTTTAACAAAGTAGGCCAGTTCGCTTCATATTGCCGTTGCGTAGGAAGTCAAAGGCTTAGCAATGGTAAGAAAAAAGGCAAAGGAAACACAAAAAATGGCAACAAGTATTTATCATGGGCATTTGTTGAAGCCGCCAATTTTTGTATTCGTTATAACGAACATGCTAAGCGCTACTATCAAAGAAAAGCGGCAAAAACAAAACGTGTTGTGGCACTAAAAGCCTTAGCCCACAAATTGGCGAGAGCGAGCTATTACGTCATGCGAGATGATGTGCCATTCGATAGCAGGAAACTATTTTGTTAGTTTAGTATTGAGAGATCAAGCCGGAAAAGGGGTTGGCTAAAAGCCACAAGGCCTGATTGGATGATCTCTCAATCTTGATATGTAAAAAGTTAGACAGCTGATTCGCCCACGCTTTGAACCACGAGGGTCTGGTCTACTTTTGTAGAGAACCATAAACCTGTTGTATTCGTACAATTGGACAAAGCGTGGTACCAACGATTTTCTGGGGCATTGAAAATGCCAAGGGTACAAGAAAACACATCATAGTGTGGTACTTGATACCTTAATCCTGATGGGTGACTGATGCGCATCGGTTTAATGATGCCAAATCACTTTATAGAGAAACTGGGTGCGAAAACAGTGATTAACTTGATGCATGCAAGATAGCTAATAGTCATTTATAAACACAAAGAAAAACACTTTGTGTTCACAAATGACTATTGTCTATTGACCGGGGCTGACTAATGGGTGACTCCTTTTACTGCTACCTATATAGTAAAATATACTTTCTATCGGCAAATTAAAACTAACAAAGTAGAACTAAATGATGTTGAACAAACTAAGGCGTATTACTTTGCACCAACAAGGTTTAACGAAGGTGTCACCTTTTGGAACCGGAAAACAAGGGGTAGTAAATATTTTACAACATCTCGGTTATATACAAATTGACACTCTTTCAGTGGTGGAACGCGCACATCATCATACCATTTGGGCAAGGATTCCTAAGTATAAAACCAATCTGATCGGGCAACTAATAAAAGAAAGACTGGCGTTTGAATATTGGTTTCATGCCGCCTCGTACCTACCGATGCGGGACTATCGTTATGCATTACCAAGTATGGCATCAATAAGGCGCGGCGAATCTAGATATTTTAACAGTGTGGATCCCAAATTATCGAATCGGATCATAGCTCGCATACGCACGGACGGTCCCCTTAAAGCTAGAGATTTCTCAAGCGCAAAAAAAACCAAAGGAAGCTGGTGGAACTGGAACCCTACAAAACATGCCCTGGAAAAACTCTTTATGCAGGGCGATTTAATGATCTGCGATCGGCAAGGCATGGAAAAGGTCTACGATCTGACAGAAAGAGTATTACCAGATGATATATGCACCACCGAACCGAGCATTTTGGAATTTGCCGAATATTTAGCTAATACTGCATTGAGTGCGCATGGCTTTACAACCATTAAACAAATTCTGCATTTAAGAACAGGATCTGCATTGCGCCAAGCAGTACAAACTGTTTTGGAGCAGAAAATGGAATCGGGTGAAATTATTAGACACCGGATTAATGATATACCAGGTGAGATATATGCTCCAAATGATCTATTTGACAGACGTATTACAATTTCCAAATCAAATTTACGGATACTATCGCCGTTTGACAACGCAATTATCCATCGCGACAGAATTAAACATCTTTTTCAATTTGACTATCATTTAGAGTGTTATGTACCGAAGACAAAACGGCGCTTCGGCTATTTTTGTTTACCCATATTATATATAGATGAATTTATAGGTAGAGCGGATTGTAAGGTTCACCGAGATACAAACCGACTTCAGATAATTCATCTGCATATAGATAAAAAACATACCTCAAATGAACATTGTCTTGAGCAGCTTAAAAATCAACTACGCCGGTTTTCCACTTTCAATGCCTGTACTTCGATTGAAGTCAATAACGTCTCACCCAAAAACATAAAAAAGATGTTAAAACAAAAGCTGGAGAATTAATAAACATAAAATACTAATTGGATTTGCAGTCGTCACTCACAAAAGCTCGAAATAGAACAACTATTGCTTGATAACTGCTCCTGCGTTATTCTACTTACGGGTGTCCTGCCCTAATGCACTTTTGTTTATTCAGAATATGCAAATACAGACTAAATATGAGTGTCAGATGTCCAACTTATTTCATACGCGTTGCCACGCATAAAAAATTATGAATTGCATTCGGTCTTATTCATTTCAATTGCAGATTTCTCTACTGTTTATCATGATTGTGGTGCCACTAACAGTGCTGGCAAATGCAAAAAATCAACGGTCCGCCCCAACCGTGCTTTTTACTGTTGCCGAACAGGTTGAATTGATTGAAGAGGTTCCTGTTTCCGGCTCTGTGATATCTCCGCAGGTTGCGGAGCTTGCGCTGGAAGTCAGTGGTATTATCAGCTCCATGGTGATTGATATTGGCGACAAAGTTCAGCCAGGCGATGAGTTGTTGCACCTCGATGCCGAACTCCAAACGCTCTCCCTGGCCTCGTCCCGTGCCGCCAGTAAACAAGCGCGGGAACAGTTGGAAGACGCCAAACGGCGTTTAGACAATTTTCAAGCGCTGGCCCGACAAAACACCGTATCCGAAAACGAATTGCAATCTCTCGCCGCCCAGGTGCGCATTGACGGCGCAGCGTTGGAGGGCATACTTGCCGAGCAGAAACGTCAAGAAGCATTATTGCGCCGCCACACGCTGACTGCACCGTTTGCCGGCGTTATCAGCCACAAACATGTCGAAACAGGCGAATGGGTGCAACCCGGCAAAGCGCTATTGCGATTGGTTGCCACGTCCGGCTTACAGCTTGATTTTCAGGTGCCTCAATCAGTATTTAGCAAACTCGATCAGCTGGCGAATGTTGTTGTGACATTGGATTCGCTGCCACAACAAACTTATCACGGCCAACTTGTTGCGGTGATTCCGGTGACCAATCCTGATAGCCGCACATTCATGATTCGCGTCTCCCTCCTCAATAAACAAGTGAATATGACACCGGGTATGTCTGTCAGCGCGGTCCTGCGTTTGCAGGCTGGCGCCCAAGGTGTAGTGGTGCCGCGTGATGCCTTGCTGCGTTATCCGGATGGCCGAGTCACCGTCTGGCTGGTTAAGCGCCAGGGCGGAAAAACCACTGTAGCAGAACAACAGGTGCAAACCGGCTTGAGTTTTGACGGCAGGATCACTATTAGCAGTGGCTTGAATGGCGGTGAGCAAGTGGTAGTTCAGGGCAATGAATCTTTGCGCGATGGTCAGACCGTAACCGCACAGCTCGCCGATTAGGCACGAGGAGTCATTGATGTTGGAAGCCATGGTAAAGCGCGGAATATTGATGGCGGTGATCGCACTGATCGTCACTGTGCTCGGTATCGTTGCGGCATTAAATATCCCTGTGCAAATGATTCCCGATCTGGAAGTGCGTACCATCTCAGTTCGCACCGTCTGGCCGGGTGCCACACCTCAGGATGTGGAAAAAGAAATTCTCATCGAACAGGAAGAACATTTGCGCAGCGTGCGTGGACTGCAACGCATTATTTCTTCTGCTTCATTTGGCCGCGCCGAAATCGAAATGGAGTTTCCCTTCGGGATCAATCTTAATGACACCATGATTGAGGTTGTTAACGCCTTGAGTCGGGTACCATCTTATCCCAATAATGTTGATGAACCGCGTATCTTCGCTACTTCATTTTCAGCCAATTCTTTTATGTTCTTTCGCGTAATGCCGTTGCAGGGGAATCCGCGCAATCTTGATATGGTGCCGATGCAGGATTACATTCGCGATCATGTGGCCTCACGCATGGAAACCGTGCCCGGTGTTTCGGAAATATCTGTTTATGGTGGTGCCGAGCGGCAGATTCAGATTTTGATCGACCCGGCACGCCTGGCTGAACGCAACCTCACGGTGAATCAGGTTCGGCAGGCAATTCTACAACGAAATCGTGATGTTTCCGGCGGCGAAATTGAATCAGGTAAACGCAGTTATTTGCTGCGCACTATTGGGCGTTTTCGCGACGTGGAGGATTTGAAAAAGGTCATTATTACACGCGATGGCGATGCGCTAATTCGCCTCGGCGAAGTTGCAGAAGTCAAACTGAGTCACTTTGAAATCTCCCGCTATTCTTACACCGATGGCAGCCCGGTAATCGGTATGTCAGTGCGGCGTCAGGCAGGTTCAAACGTTATAGATATTAAAACCGCGATGATGAAAGAAGTCGACGCCATTAATCAAGAACTGCTGGAACCTGCAGGCATGGTTATGCGCCTGGTGGCAGACGATGTGAGTTATGTGAAGGCCTCGCTGTTTAATGTCTGGACCAATCTGCTGATCGGTGCTGTGCTCGCAAGCCTGGTTATGTATCTGTTTCTGCGTTCCGGTAAGGCGACACTGATAGGTATTATCGGTATTCCAATCTGTACTATAGCGGCTTTTCTTGGCTTGATGCTGGCAGGCCGAACCATCAATGTCATCTCCCTGGCAGGGGTTGCTTTTGCTATCGGCATGACATTGGATAACAGCATTGTCGTATTGGAAAGCATCGAACAAGCCTGGCGCAGAGGCATGAGCCGGTGGCAAGCCGCCGTTGAAGGGGTTAGGAAAGTCTGGCCCGCAGTACTGGCCTCCACCTTGACCACAGTGTTAGTATTCATTCCTATTATTTTTATTGCTGAGGAAGCCGGACAGCTCTACTCAGATATCGCCATTGCCATATCCGCCTCGATACTCGCTTCTATGTTGGTAGCCATTGCCGTACTACCCGCTGCTGCGGCGCACTTTGCATTTGATGATGAAGCCGACCGCGAGACATCACGCCCCGTGCGCTGGAAAAAAATCATTGTTAATGGCGTTGGAGGCCTCATCAAAACCCGACCTCGGCAAGTATTGACTATTGCAGCTGTCGTCTCAATTAGCGCTGCAATTATGTGGTATCTCACACCTGCGGCGGAATATTTACCGGAAGGCGAAGAACCCAAAGTGTTTGCCTCCATGAGTCCGCCCACAGGTTATAACCTGGAAACCATGATAGGGATTGGTCATCAAGTGCAGGAGTATTTTATGCCGTTTCTAGAGCACTCACCTGAGCAATTCGAGCGCGGAGAAACCGATGTGCCTGCGATGGCATATTTCAACCTGAGCATGCAAGCTACGCGCATCAGGATAATTGCTCAACCCAAAGACCCCAAACATATCAAGCCATTGATGGACGCCATTGACCGCCACTATCAAAGCTATGTGGGCATGCGTTCTTTTGTTTCCCGCGGTTCGATTATTACCAGCAACAACGGCGGCACACGTAGTGTTAACCTGGATATCTCCGGTCCTTCATTACAAACGATTTATAATGTCGCGCTACAAGCCGAGCAGCGCGCCAAGGAGGTATTTGATGGTCCGCGCGTGCGCTCCAATCCTTCGTCATTAAGTCTCTCTCAACCAATGGTGGAGATCCGCCCAAAATGGCGGCGGCTGGCGGAAATAGACATGACACATGCCGACATGGGCTTCACAATTGCAGCGATGACCGACGGCGCGTTTGTCGATGAATTCTTTCTCGACGATGACAAGATCGATATGTATCTCTACAGTAATGCCGGACACAGTGCCACGTTGGACAGCCTGGAACGTTTACCGATCTATACATCTAACAAAACCGTTGTGCCGCTGTCATCAATTGCCACTGTAATAGAAACGGTGGATACCGGTAAGATCCGTCGTGTGGACGGCAAACGCACTGTCACACTGAATATCATTCCACCCGAAAATATTCCACTGGAAACCGGTGTGGAAATTGTCAAACAAGATGTCGTCGCATATCTGCAACAAGCGGGCGCGGTTCCCGGTAGTGTGAGCATTATTATCTCTGGCGCCAGTGATCAACTTCAAGCTACTCAACAAGCATTAACCGCCAACTATGCAGTGGCGCTAGTGATTATTTATCTTGTGTTGGTGGCGATTTTTTCTCATTGGGGCTATCCACTGCTGATCATGACCACAATTCCGCTAGGAATCGCTTCGGGCATCGTCGGCTTGTGGGCGTTAAATCTGGTTGGCGGTTGGCTACCTGCGCTGGGTTACCCGGCCGTTACTCAATCCTTTGACATGATCACTATGCTCGGTTTTCTGATCCTCATGGGTACTGTGGTAAACAATCCTATTCTGATAGTACACCAGGCTATGCACAACGTTCGCGAACAGGCTATGGCAGCAAAAGAAGCTGTTAAAGCCGCTGTGGATACTCGCTTACGCGCTATTGCCATGTCCACTTTAACGACGGTTTGTGGCTTGGCACCCTTGGTATTGATTCCTGGTGAAGGCACCGAGCTTTATCGCGGTGTTGGGGTGATTGTGTTATTTGGCTTGTTAGGCACAGCCTTTGTCACATTAACATTTTTACCCGCATTAACCATGTTCGCGCTTCGCCGTTCTTATGAATCTCGATCCGCATCAACGGAGTGATGCAATAACTACAATCGTTCGTCTTCTTTAAATTTCATCACCAAAAACTGCATCACCAATTTTATCCGTTCAACCTTCCTCAAATCAGGATGAATCAATAACCATAGCTTACTGACTTCACCCGGTACAAATGTGAATAAGCGTTGAATATTTGCACGCTGTTGGTCATCCGGTAAAAATGCCAGGCCCAAACCAGCTTCAGCAAAATAGGACATAGACACCAAATCATCACAACGTACCTGTATCTGGCCGGGAAACTTTTTTTCCAACCAGCTAAAGGCTGACAGATCTGTCATACCACCATTTCCGCCAATCAATTTATGTCCCACCAACTCCTCAATTGCTGTGGGTAACGAAAACTTATTCGAATATGTTGCTCCACAATACACTCCCCACTTTGCAATGCCTAACAGTCGCCCGATCAAATGTTCGGGTGGATTCGGCGTCGCACGCACAGCGATATCTGCCTGGCGATTATTCATATTGAATTCCTGATTACTCACCAGCAACTCGACACGTATTTCAGGATACAGCTCATTAAATTCGGCGATATATTGTGGCAAAAAGCGATAAGCAATGTTATTGGGCGCGGTAATCTTTACGACACCGCTGGGCTCTACATCTTTACCTATTACAAGACGTTCCAAATCATCGAACTCTACTGAAATATTTTGTGCCAGCGCCAAAATTCCTTCGCCGGTTGTAGTGAGTTCGTAACCATGGGCAAATCGCTCAAATAGCCGCCCTCCCAACTCTTGCTCCAGACTGTTCAAGCGCCGGAACACCGTTGAGTGATTCACGCCCAATTTTTTGGCAGCAGCAGCTAAAGAGCCGCCTTCTGCAATCGCCAGAAAAATCTTCAAAGAGTTCCAATCCATACACCACCTTGTTTGTTATTTTGCAAACATAATTTGCATATATTGATGATTTATTTGCAGGATAGCAAGCACGATAATATATATCCAAAGCGTTTGGGATTTAGGTTTTGAGTATTTCATTTTTTGCGCATGGCGAGGCGCGACGACGCAGCATAGCCATTCTATGTAAGGAGGAGCAACGCAGTCATATGCAAAAAAGGGAATGCTATCAGACCTAAATCTCAATCGTTTTGGGTATATACAACTTTAGAAGGAGAAACCTATGAACAACACCATCAAACCTGAAATCGGCATATTTATATTGCGAGTTTCGTTAGGTATCGTATTGATTGCACATAGTTTATACTTAAAATTGGTCATCTTCACCCTACCCGGAACCGCAGACTTTTTTGCCTCCATCGGCCTGCCTGGAGCGCTCGCCTACCTGGTGTTCGCCATCGAAGCAATGGCCGGTATTGCGCTAATCGTTGGTTTTAAAACCCGTTGGTTTGCCGCTGCCACAGTTCCGGTATTATTAGGCGCCACCTGGGCACATTGGTCTTCGGGCTGGTTGTTCACCAATACCGGCGGAGGTTGGGAATATCCATTGTTTTTAACATTGTCAGCCGTCGTGCTGTTTTTTGTTGGTGATGGGGCTTATGCGTTGAAGCCACAAAACGCTGAGGAGGCGTAATCATGTTAGATGAAAAATTCCAACTGATAACGCACTTACTTTGCCCATACGTACAACGTTCAATCATTGTGTTGAGCGAAAAAAATATTCCCTATGAGCGTATCGAGATAGATCTGGGCAATCCTCCCCCCTGGTTCAACGCCATATCGCCGTTACAAAAAGTACCGCTGCTTCGTATTAATGAAAAAACCGTGTTATTCGAATCAGCAATAATTTGTGAATATCTTAATGAAATCACACCAGGATCTTTACATCCAGAAGATCCTTTGGGAAAAGCGATACATCGCTCCTGGATCGAGTTTGGTTCAAACATCCTGGACAATATTGGTGGCTTGTATTGCGCCAAAGATGAAGAAACATTTGAACACAAAAGAAAAGACATAAAACAGATGTTTCAACAGATTGAAGATAAGCTAACAGACGGCCCGTACTTCGCAGGACAAGATTTTCATTTAATCGACGCAGTGTATGGCCCCATTTTTCGTTACTTTGACGTAATTGAAACGTGTGTGGATTTGAAATTGTTTACAGAGCTATACAAAATTCAGAACTGGCGTTTGAATCTTAAGAAACGTAAGTCTGTAAAAAATGCAGTGACGTCACAATATGCTGAACTGTTAACGGAATTTATTCAGCAACGGAAAAGTTATTTGTCGACACTTATGTAACGATGTGTGATGACTGAAAGCAACTACTAAACTTTAGCGCAGTAAAGTCACTCACTTTACCGAAAACTTTACTTTCGCTCACTACTTTTTACATGTTCTTGTAATTTCTAGCTATCATAATGGTCGCGGCTACTCAAGGGTAGTCGGATACGATAACTAATATACAATAATTCTAGCATGACCTTACTGAAAAGCTTGTCGGTAACGGAGTAGGACTTGTCCCCTACTCTTCTTTTTTTCTACTTTTTAATAGCAATCATTGTAGGACTGATAAGAGAAGCGTATCCGCCTTTTGTCCAACATCACTCTGACAATCCAACTCCCAATCCGGCCTAATTCCCAAAATTCATCTATGGCTATTCGAGACTGTTACAGTTACGTGCATGTCGAATTCAATGTAAGCAACAATAGTCTAACAACTTAAATTTAGTGATGCATATTATACAAGCCCCCACACCGCTCCTAGATACCAGCTACATTACCAAGCTTGACGCTTCGATATACACATCAACAATAAAATATTTCTTATCTTAAAGTTTACGAAGAAACTGAAGAGATAAAAAAAATCAGTGTGTTCAATGGTTATTTTGAGCAGCCAAATTAAAACGATGAAATGAACATTGCGCAAGAAAATGAATTTCGTATAGTGAAGAGTGGAATTTCTTTAATCAGTATTGTTTTCGTCGTTAAACACGAAATATTTTCGTTTTTAATCCCCACAAGTTCAAAAATGCACTATTCTTAATATAAGTAAGGGGAAACGGTATTGACTATGCCGATGAAAAATATCGCGAATTGATGATTTGTTAATTGAAGATACAGAACTAGCAAAAATAATTATCGTGCTGGTTATATGAAAAATTTACGCCTAGTTAGCGTTAAATAAGAAAGAGATGAAGCATGAATGCAGATAAGAAAATTGCGAGAAGTATCGGGTTGCTATTTGTTATCACGATGTTTCTGGGCATGATAGATGCCTACACTGTAGCGCCTATTTTAAATACTCCTCTTGATAATATTAATTCAAATGAAATCCGAGTAATGATTGGCGCATTCTCTATTTTGCTTATGTCGATCGGGGTGGTTTTCATTGCAATACTCCTGTATCCAATTATAGAGAAGCATAATAAATATATTGCTGTTACTTATGTAAGTTTCAGAATTATGGAGTGCTTGCTACTTATCGTCGGAGTAATTGTCTATCTACTTCTTCTAATACTAAGCCAGGAATTCATAAATGCAGGCTCTCCGGATGCTTCCTATTTTCAAACTATAGGCAATTTGGCAGTTGAGGCAAGATATGCTGCCTATCATGTCGCCATGTTTATGCTGAGTATTGCCAGCCTTATGCTGTGTTATTTGTTCTATCAAACAAAACTCATTCCTCGGTTTATTTCCGTAGTGGGGCTGATTGGATATGCACTTTTATTACTAAGTGCTCCATTGGATATATTAGGCATAATTGATACGACAGATGTAGGAGGTCTTATGTATGTACCGGGGGCAATATTTGAGATTATTCTGTTACCGATATGGCTCATTTTTAAAGGATTCAATTCATCTCCAGTTGTATCTGAGTCATCATGAACGAATTTAATTAACGCAATGTTCTTTCAAGTGTAAAGTAAATAAATTGCATAATAAGGCAAGCAAATGGATACAGTAAGCTGCGCCAGTTCTTGCGGTGTTAGCTCGGAAAACATTGCTTAAAGTAGAAAGATATTTGAGCAAAGTTTTCACGAATCTAAATTATTAAGAATAAGAACACTTGGAGCAAGGAGGAAAGCATGGGTAATTTTAATTTTTGGCAAAAATGGTTAGTTCTTTTTGGCATTATCACGATGGTGTTTGGAGTTATCTTAATGACTCCTGCCATGTTTAATGCTGAATTTTCATATATTAATTCTGCATTTTGGAAATCTGGAGTGGTCCCCGAAGAAGCAAAAGAGTTTTATGACTGGGTATTCGGATTATTTGCCGCAATGTCAATTGCATGGGCACTTTTTATTGTGTTTGTTGCATGCTATCCGTTCAAGAGAAAAGAAAAATGGTCTTGGTACTGCTTGTTCAGTTGCATTTCAGTGTGGTTTGTCATCGATACCATTTTTAGCCTCTCGTTTGGAGTTTATGTGAATGCCATGAACAATTTTCTCTTTTATGTATTGCTAATATTGCCGTTGATATTCACAAAAAGAGAGTTTTCATAAAATGATAGCTGATGTGTCTTGTCGAACATTTTTACTTTTCCTTGATAGCCCCATATGTCTATCAAGTCAATATCTATTAGATGCTAAAAAGATAATGGGGGCTGGTCTTAAAAAAGGGGGGAATTTTGGATTGCGCTACTCAACGTTTAGCATGGTAGTTAATGCTATAAACCATAAGTTATGCACAGAACAAGACCTGTCCCCGTAAGTTGCTTCATAAAAAAGATATCGAAGATCTTTCAGATGTAGAACAAACTCAGTGACTGGACAATAAGATAAACTCTAACTTAGAATACATCACTTAGATTTGATTATGATGTTTTCAAACACCCAACTTCTAATTGCTCAAACCAATCAATAAATTTATTGACATCGTCACCTTTATAAATCGATCCATGTTGTGGACATAGCATTTCAATATCTAGCGCTCTTACTCTGCGACACCAGTCATTTTTCGCTTCATTAGATCCCATCCAGCGCTTATGAAAAGCTTCTGCATATTTAATATGACTGTCAAAATCTTCCACATATAAAGTATCGATTTCTGCTGGTACTAATGCAGCACCAACATCGCCCGAGAAAAATATTTTTGCTTTTGAGTCATAGAGATGAAAATTACCTGCTGAGTGAATAAAATGAGCAGGTATAAGATTAAGCGTTATTTTACCTAATTTTATATCCATACCTGGATCAGGAATAGGTATGAAGGTGTCTGATGTGCCACCGAAATGTGGAACAAAAGACGTCCATAACCAACTTAAATAACATTTTAATGAAGGGTTTACTTTTAACCAGAGAGATAAAGAAGAAATGATGTCAGGATCTTGATGAGAGGCAAAAATCTTATTGATATTATTGATAGGATATACCTCGCTAAATGCAGATAAAACTGCGGGGAATATCTCCATCCCACCTGGGTCTGTCAACAGTGCTTCATGGTTATTAATAATGAGGTATTCGTTGGTATCAATTAGGCTATCAGGTTTGTTCGGGTCTCGTGCAGCAACGGCCCACATATGTGCTCCGTCAGTATATAAAAACTCTACTTTCTTCATTCCTCAACTTCCCTGCTCTAGTTTACGCGTCACATCTTTAAGTGTTGTTTGAATATTATCAACCGACTCAATGACCTGATCGGCGACTAAATTGAGCACCCCATTCATTACTCCCGCTTTTGATTCGATTTTAGCCAATATACCTAAGTTATCACCTTGTATACATTGTTTTGATGTGTGTTCCAGTTCTAATGAAAGTAAACCTAACAAATGATTCAGTTGCTCATTAAGCATTAAATGGTTTTTTTTTTGTTCCTGACTAATTTGAAGAATACCTGTTGCTACGGATTCACTGTTTTTGATTTCCGCTTGTGTAAGTTCTAAAATCCTAATGGTATTTTCCAGTTTTTTCAGCTCACTAATTTTATCAACTATTTTGTAAATCAATGTTAATAATTTTTCAGCCTGACGATTAAGTCGATCACAAAACGTCCTAAGCTCTGTGGTTACCACAGTAAATCCTTTGTATGTGCCCGGATCTTTACGAGCAATTAACATGGCATTAACTGCTGTGAGTGAAATTTGAGAAGTTCGCTGTTTTAAACTTTTGAGCAGTTCATTTAATTCCAGAACTGCATTTATGTCACTATTATTCATTTAGTTGATCATCGATAAAGAGATAAGCATAGCTTTGCTTCTATAAATGAACATTGTAATGTTTAGTCTTGAGCCAGAAGTGTTAATCTTAGCGGAGAAAAAATTTACAAACTTTAGAGTGCTTTTTTAAATATTTAGAATCGAATCAATTATATTTTTGTTTTTGCCCCCAAGGGTCGGACCGAGCTAACTCCTTGCACCACATATCATCTCTTCCCAAGACCAGCTGTTTTCAAACCTTAAACCTGTCAAACCTCCATCAAAATTGCTGTTGTAAGACGGTTCTGGCTCTTTTGTGCAATAACCATCCGTCTCTTTTACGATCTTTCTATTTCGATGACCAACACCCATTGCCGAGTGAAGTTTTGATAAGTATTCCTCGCTACCAACAGCCAACACCTCACTAAACTTTGCTTCACGAACAGCTTCACAAACAAGCGATTTATAGTTCTGAATTGCCTCATTCACCCACGCTCGATGATTTTCTGATAATTCTCAAACGAATGCTTTTCGGAAAGCCCACACTATGCAGCATGATCGATAATGCGATAACGTTTTGGCGGATTCTGAATAACTTAATTACCTGTACCCCCTCACAAGCAGGTGAATATGGTTAGCGGTAACAACATAATTCAACACACTTAAGTTATAGCGTTTGCGAGCCTCATACAACCAATGAATCCAACGAGACCGATCACGTGTAAACTTCAACAAAAATTCTTTATTATGACAGCGATAAGTTTTACATAGGGAAGTGCTAATGTTGCGAAATCCATGGATGGATGAGAGCGACTATGTGCCAGACATGGCCCGGAAGAAAGTGGCGATTTGCACGAGGCATATTTTTTCTTCTTCTTTAGAGTGATGTTTGTGTGCCTAAAAAGATACTTCTAAAGATACTTCTAAGGATAATATAGGTCAAATTAAAAAGACATTGGATAATGTTATCAGTTAGTTAGGCCGGTCCGACCCAGTTTGTTGATTCAATCAAACCTAAATCGATAAGCTTTTCGAAATCCAATTTTCTGGATGCTAAACTGCGAAAAGAAATAGAGCCATATTCACGCCGAGTAATACTCTCATGCCCTGTAATATAATCTAGTACCAGTAAATGAAAATCACCGGGAACCGTTTGTTTCCTCGCTTGACCTAATAAACAACAATCTATTTGAATATCCTCATAAAGCGGTTTCTACAGCGCAATGAAATCAATAATCATCAAGTCCCTGCAACCAAGATGCTGCTGGGCGAATTTCCCCCACAGCAAGTTCTCTTGAGTTCATTATTGTTGGCGAGATATGAGCCTGAAGTTTGTGTTTTTCTTCATCAGATAGGACGCCAAGATGGTCAAGAATTGCCAATAATGCAACTGAGCTCGCTCGGGCACTGCCATCCGCAATCTTCACGGCAATCCCCAGGCCTTGTTCAGGTAAGGCCGCAGTAATAACACCTTCTGCACCAGTTTTAGCCAGCACAGCGCCTTTGGTGACTTCATTCAACTCACTGACCACCGTGCCATACCCAGCTATATATAAAGGCTCATTGGTTATGGCCTTGTGAAGACGGTAAATCGCCTGCGTTCGATTCTTTGACAGCTCTGCGGGATTAGCGAAGCGCGCCGTAGCACGTCCAAGCTGTAGCAAAGGCATTGTGGGTGCGGGTAATCCACAACCGTCGATCCCGATGGGATACTGTTTAAGATCAATATCAGCCAGATCAGAAAGCATGTCCAACGATAATTGTTGCAATGGATGATCGAGCAAGTGGTAGTTATCCAATGGCAAATTCAAATGCAGCGCTGTCGTCAAAAATCCGGTATGTTTGCCTGAGCAATTGTGGTGAATTCGACAACCATGCTGCCCGGTGGCTAGTAGCTGATGTGCTCTCTCAGTATCTTCAGGAAGTACAGCACCACACGCCAAATCATCCTCAGTTAATCCCAGACGATTCAGCCATGACTCCACCAGATCTTGATGCATTTGCTCCCCCTGATGAGAAGAACAGGCAAGCGATAACTCTGCATCACTTAGCGCGTAATGTTTGCTAGCACCACTTTCAATCAGCTGAATAGCCAGCATCGGCTTTAGCGCCGAGCGTGGAAATATCAAACTATCGATATCTCCCCAGCTTTCCAAAACATTTCCCTTAAAATCACACACAACGGCAGCACCAAAATGCCGACTCTCAACAGTATTATTACGTGTAATTTCAACTAATAGCTCATAGGACATTCAACTGAAACTCCTCAAGATGCACGTTTCATAGAGCAGCAAGTAACTTGCCGTTTGAACCAGGGTATTTATTTGGTGGGACGGTTGATGAAACTCTAGCAAGACCACCAGCTAACAGTAACGCAATCACTTTTTCATAAAAAAATTCATGAGAGATATCAAAAGCTTCAGGGAAATAACTAGAACCACAGGTCAAGCCAGGTACCAGGTTTGCTTCCAAGAAAAAACACTCCCCACTTTTGTTGGCTTTAATATCAATGCGGCCAAAATCCCTTACACCCAATGCATTAAAAGCATCAATAGCCAATGTTGTTACTCTGAATCTAACGTCATTATCGTCAATTTTTAGAAGCTTTTCTGTATCGTCTTTTTTTGCTTGCGCCCCTAAAATTCTAAGTCCATTAGTTGATGTTGGCGGTATTATTTCAACTGCAGATACAATCAATTTTCCGTTGTGTGTTTTTATGACTGCAACAGTAAACTCACGGCCGTCTAGATATTCCTCAACCAAAATAGGCTGATTAAATATTTCGTATAAAGACACCAGTTTATTTTCGTAGTCTGTAAAGTTATTTACAAATGATAAATCGTCAATTCCGTTGCCGTTTGCTGCATCCAAAGGTTTTAAAAACAATGGGAACGTGATCGGCAATTCACTCTCGGTTTTATATTCCCCAGGGATAGCCATAAAATAATTCGCTGTTTTAACGCCTTTGTTTGCTAAATGTGTTTTAGCAAGCACTTTGTTGGAATCAAACTTCAGCACTTCTCTAGATGAACCCGTGAAATTAATCCCATGCTGGGCAAAATAATCTGACAACCAAATGTCACCCCCATTGTTAACGGGAATATACTTTACCGCTAAGACAACCAATTCAGGCCTTCTTCTAACTACATCATCTAAATCGTCTCTCGTATTGCACACATTCAACCTGACATTGTAGCCATTCTTCTGAATGGCGTCTAAAACACTGTTGCAGGCCTCCATTGTTCCAAATCCACTCTCTTTTAATACTTCATTGGATGTAGTAATTATTTCTATATGCATTGATGTTTTCCGGCTCAATATTTAATGACTTTGAATAGCAAAACGCCTGATGATTAAATTCAGGAGCGCACTACAGATAACTGGATGCAAAGAGAAGTACTAGAAGACCGTCCGAGAATTGAACGCCTGCTAATCGACTAACCGCTTTAGGTGATGAAATATGTACATTTTTGTTGCAATCGGCTAGTCATCGATATCTGGGCAAACAGATGGACAAATACAGCAACTGTTCCATCACACTGACCACGAGAGGGTACCATATATCAAACAAAGATGATGTGCTTATTATCCTAGAAAGAGCAGTTCTGCGAGAGATTAGAGCACAAACAATTGGTTTGACTGGCGTACGAGCCCACGGATGGGCAAAGCTAGAACAATGCAGGACTAATTGTCGAATGAAAAAGTTTGCCTAGCTACCCCTAGGGGTCGGACCGGGCTAACTCCTTGTACCACATATCATCTCTTCCCAAGACCAGGTGTTTTCAGACCTTAAACCTATCAAACCATCATCAAAATTGCTGTTGTAAGCCGGTTCTGGCTCTTTTATGCAATAGCCATCCGACTTTTTTACGATCTTTCTATTCCGATGGCCAACACCCATTGCCGAGTGAAATTTTGATAAGTATTCCTCGCTACCAATAGCCAACGCCTCACTAAACATTGCTTCACGAACAAGCGATATATTATTCTGAATTGCCTCGTTCACCCACGCTCGATGATTTTTCTGATAATTCTCAAAAGAATGCTTTCCGGAAAGCTCACATAATGCAGCTTGATCGATAATGCGATAACGTTTTGGCGGGTTTTGAATAGCATGATATCCACCACCCAATGAGAAGGATGCTCAACCACGCCAGCTCTGACCATATTTAAATCAATATAAACCAAACAGCGAAATAAATGAGATTCGGTATCAATGGCGGTCGCATGATAACGCCCCTCCCAATAAGCGCCCTTTCTCTCTTTCCTTATGTTGAACTCCTGCCCTGTTCTACCCGCAATCAGCTGCATACTTTTTTGAATAGCCTGATTACCTGTATCCCTCACAAGCAGGTGAATATGGTTAGCGGTAACAACATAATTCAACACACTTAAGTCATAGCGTTTGCGAGCCTCATATAACCAATGAACCCAACGAGACCGATGAGAAGCAGTCACACTTTGGTGTCAAAACCAACTTTACTCGCTTGTTGGATTTATAAAATAGCAGTAGGTGGATGATACATGACCTGACACTATTCATTTGCTCACCATTCAAATTACTAACTGAGATGTACAATCGAAAAGTCTTAATCGTTTAGCCATGCCGGTGAACGAGGACCTAAATGAGGAAGCAGATTTAACCAACACTGAATCATAAGAATTCCTTCGCGTTCAGTAATTGTGTGTTTCACTGAATGGACAATATAACGCTTGGGCTTATCTTCAGAAGCTATCTTTCCAATACCATCCAAACGATTCCAGCCATGATCATCAAATCTGTCGCCGACGGATACATGCATAAACTGAGTATCCGATTCGAATTTCACAACGGGCTTACGCTCACCCGTAATATCATATAGGTACAACTCGTATTTTGTAATCATATATCTTATTGCCCTTATGTTGTGTAACTAAATCTGCATTGGGATAAGGGTATTAAATACATCAATTAACAGGCATGAAAAACGGCCAATATCAGGCGCTCATGAAAATGCTGACTAGTTTTCCAACTTGTGCTCATCATACCATTTTTGAATCGCATCCATTTCTGCACGAACCAGTGACCGTCCCTGAGCTGCGACACGCTCCAAATAAGAAGCAATTTCAGCAGGGTGTTCTTTGTCGTCAATGACGTTGCTAATTTCGTCGGCCTCCACTTCGCTCAACTCAGAAATGGTCGCATCTAACAATTTGCTTGGTTTCTCGATCCTTTTAATATGTAGGTTATTTCCAACGATAAATATGACGAAGGTAAGATATGGAAAATAATAGGTGATGATGCCCACTTCCGGTTGATCCGTCATTAATGGAATTATGAATATTATTAAGAATGCAACCCATATGGAAGTAACAGTTGCCATTCCTATCATGAAGCGTATATTCTTTTTCCTAAATACTGCTCGCTCAATTACCGCCTGTTCACGCTTTGCTGCAATGTCAGCAAGCGCAGGTGGTGTCCCGGTAATTTCGAAACTAAAAGACATAATTTACTCCGATTATGATTTAATCTGTTATTTCATTTTCTTAGATTTTAAAGTTTCGTAACACAAAAAAAAAGAAAAAATAACTTTTTGTTTTTAATGGCTCAAATAACCAAACGAGACAAATGCCCTGTTTGTTGCGTTAGACCGACGTTGTGTAAGCATTTGCTGATACTTTAAACCTTCGGTTCAACCTAATTCGTTTTAAAAGCGAACAATAGCGGACATAGGAAATTATTTTTATCTTTACCCCTAGGGTCGGACCGGGCTAACTCCTTGTACCATATATCATCTCTTCCCAAGACCAGGTGTTTCCAGACCTTAAACCTATCAAACCATCATCAAAATTGCTGTTGTAAGCCGGTTCTGGCTCTTTTATGCAATAGCCATCCGACTTTCTTACGATCTTTCTATTCCGATGGCCAACACCCATTGCCGAGTGAAATTTTGATAAGTATTCCTCGCTACCAACAGCCAACGCCTCACTAAACATTGCGTCACGAACAAGCGATATATTATTCTGAATTGCCTCGTTCACCCACGCTCGATGATTTGCCTGGTAATTCTCAAAAGAATGCTTTCCGGAAAGCTCACATAATGCAGCTTGATTGATAATGCGATAACGTTTTTATGACATCGATGAGTTATGTGCCAGACATGGCCCGGAAGAGGTGATATAGGTCAAATTAAAAAGATATTGGATAATTTTATCAGTTAGTTAGGCCGGTCCGACCCAGTTTGAAGACGACCAAGCCATCGACGCCAGCAACATAGTTGGGGACACTCATCAAATAAGATTAACAACTAATATAATGGGTGCCCTAACTGTTGAGACTCAAATTTTATCGTAATAAATTTAATCATAGATGTGGACATAGATATCCTAACTAGCCCTTCCTAACTATCACACTTAAACATAACATTCTGTAATGATTTTAATTCAAGTGGTTGTGTGGTTTGTCGATAACAAATTGTTGATTTTCTGTATTTAGAACAAAAACGTATGAATCAACAGGAAATTATGGGACATGACACAGAATCACATTATGCTTTATGAGGTAAAAATCCACTCACAGATATATTCAAGATCAACAAATTAACGTAAGAAACTAGTGAGTGAAAATTGTTGCTTTCAAATCTTAATATTATTCTTCGAGATATAGAACGTGCTAAAAAAGATTTTACCCAGTAGTTTTAAATTTAAGTTTATGTCATTACTAACACTGATTCTAATTGCAGGGATATGCACTCCATTAAAAAACTGATTAATGCAGAAATCCACCACAAAAAATAATTCAAGATGAACCAGCTTGATACATCATATTAACCAGCTGACTGAATTACCTCGCCCGCTTTATCCTTGATAACGACTGACTCATCTTCATTTAAAATGAAATACCCAACATGGTTATTGTCTGCATCGTAAATTTTGCTAGTAATCGCCAAGTATATTGTTTCGTTTTCCGCTTCAAGTATTTCATCAATATCTAAAGTAGCTTCTAGAGTGAATGAATATTTGTGATCAAGAAAAGACATTTCATAACGCAAATAAAATCCATCTCGCGCATTTACTTTGACAAAAATTGAATCTGCTGTCAGTAATAAATTATCGTTGTAATAATTAACGCTGCCAGTTCCGGTTGATGTGTAATTTGGAATCCTTTCGTTCTCAATGTTTTCAATAGTAGAAATTTGTGATGTATTGCTTTCATATTGATCATTGCGAAACAGAGATGTTATTTTCATAACATAGCTATCTGATGTTAACGCTTCTTCACTGGTAATTGGAGTGGTAGCATCGGCGGCGAAATATTCCATATCTATTGTATAAGTACCAAATTCATCACTGCCACTTTCCTGTTCTGTGTTATCAATACTTCGCGCCAGAGAGGTAGACTTACTTCTGCTAGTAGCAGCACTCGCACTAGCGCCGTTTATTGAGAAGGTATTAACACTATTAGCGAGTTTTTGAAGAGCAGCGCGTGCATCTGCACTGATTTCATTATTGTCGTTAGCGCATGCGGTTAAAAGAAGCGCGATAAATACGAGTGATAATTGTGCGACTCTGAGGGAAATCATTATATTTTCCTGTTATTATTTTAGATATAGCCAGTTTTTAATCATTAAGTGCTGTTTACCAGCTAGTGGCTGCGATGCTGCTCAACATTTGCTGCATTATTAGCATCAAGATGCATTTAAATTGCTGACATATCCTTCCAATTTCTGATTCAATAAAAGCAGATCTAAGATTGCGTCAGTTTTGGGGAATTGTCAAATTAGATGGGTACAATCACTGGTGGCGAGTTGAGCCTGTATCGCATGGGCTGTATTGGCTCATTGAACTTGAAGTGAATTCTCATCAATGAGCAAAGACTATCTTTTACAATTCCAACGACGCAAGTAAGATCACTCGGATCACTGTAGATTAGAAATGGTGAAAGGAAATGAACTATGACTGATTACAATATTATTACTGTTGACTCCTCCAACATTGAAGAACTTGGTTTTTTCTGCGTGAAAAATAAAAAACATCCTGGTTATGTTGCTAAACGCTCGTGGTTACAACAATGTTTTGAAGAGGACATGCGGATCAAGTTGGTCTTAACAAAAGATGGTAAACAAGCCGGTTTTTTGGAATACATTCCGGGAGAATATACTTGGCGGGTTGTGAATGCGCCACACTATCTTGTCATCCATTGCATCTGGGTTGCATCGAATAAATTTCCTTATAAAGGCATAGCCTCTGCATTGTTGAAGGACAGTGTAGAAGATGCTGAATCAAGTGGTAAAGATGGTGTTGCAGTGGTAACTAGCGATGACAGTTGGATGGCGAGTAAAGAAGTGTTTATTAAAAATGGTTTTGAACAAGTGGATGAAGCCAAACCTCACTTTCAACTATTGGCCAAGCGTTTAAGGAATGGTCCATTACCTGTTTTCCCTCAAAATTGGGATGAGCGTCTAAAGCAGTATCGTGGTCTGCAATTAATCTACACTAAGCAATGCCCTTATATCGGTAAAGCTATCATGGAATTACCGCCAGTAGCAAAAGAACACGGTATTCAACTTAAGTTAGTTGAAATGAACAATGCAGCCGAAGCCCGTGAAATAATGCCGTCGCCTTATGGGATGATCAGTTTGGTATATAATGGGCGGCTCCTGGCTGACCATCCGATAAGTGCTACTCGATTTAAGAACATATTAGAAAAAGAATTGTAAATAAATCCGGAAACTAACGTTTATGCAAAAGAAACTCTTTAAAGACCGCCAGGAGTGGAGATCTTGGTTAGAGAAGAATCATGATAAAGAGTCTGAACTCTGGTTAATATTTTACAAAGTAAAAAGCCAAAAAGAATCCATAAAATACGAAGAAGCTGTTGAAGAAGCATTATGTTATGGTTGGATAGATTCCATTGTTAAAAGAATTGACGATGAAAAACACATGCAGAAATATACACCCAGAAAGGATAAGAGTAATTGGTCTGCCAGTAACAAATCCAGAGTCGAGAAGTTAATTAACGAAGGTGCTATGACAGAGTTTGGTTTGAAGAAAATTGAAGCTGCGAAAAATAATGGCTCCTGGAACAGACTAGATAGTGTCGATATTCGAATAGAAATTCCTCCAGAACTGGAAGAGGCATTTAAATTTAATCATTCTGCCAAGAAGAAATTTGAAGAACTATCTCCCTCTCGAAAAAAGCAGTTTCTTTGGTGGATTAAAAGTGCAAAACGCGATGAAACTCGAGAAAGAAGAATTAATGAAACAATCCGCATGCTATTAGAAAACAAAAAGCTCGGCTTATAAACAAAAATCAACAGAATAATTGTAAGACACAAGTAAAAAACCACGTTCTCAGAACGTGGTATTTATTTCGCCCTATAAGGGTGTACGTTTCCAATTCTATTAAATCCAGGTGCATCACCGTGTTTTATCAAGAAAACTTAAAAAAACCGTAGCCCGGGTGGAGTTCACGTAACCCGGGTATTGAGTGCCACTGTTCTCCTGGGTTACGTGAACTCCACCCGGGCTACAATCACACAGACAAATAAGTTCTTAAGGCAAAGCCTCGAACCTATCCACGTCCTAAGGACGTGATTTGAATTTGCTATCAAATATACTCCAAAGTTTTCCTTTCGGAAGTAATTATTCGGAGAATTTGAATCCCTAAATAATTACTCGGCTTGATTTTTTTGTTAGGTATTTGCTGTTTGATCAACTTTGCACGAAGATACGCCAAACAATGTATAAGCTGGACACCAACCGATCATTCCTGTCAGCAACGGTATTAAACCAATAGCGCCCCAATAGTTTTGAAAATATACACCTACTGCAACTATCGCTGCACCGGCAACTACGCGAATTCCGCGGTCTAAATAACCTACGTTCTTGTTCATTCTGGCCTCCAGAGTTAATCAAAATAAATCGATGTTACATTGACATTTAGCAACACACAGGCCAATAAGATAAGTTATTGTTATTTATGATTAATTATAAGGCAATGGGGTTTTCATTACTGAATATTTATGACAATATTGACATAACACAACTACAATAATGGTAATATTTACCTATTTTGTCAGCTACAATTTGCACTTAAATTTCTTTTAATTTGCGATACAAAGTTCGTTCTCCGAGCCCCAGTTTTTCCGCCAGTGCTTTTTTGTCGTCTTTAAAATGTGCGACTGCCCACTTTAAATAATCCTTTTCAATTTCTACCAGTGATTTAATCTCGCCTGAAAATGCCAGTGATGTTTGCTGAGGAAATTCAGTCTGAGAGCAACAATCCGGTAGATGTCTGGTTGAAATAGTATTCCCATCTATCAATATACAGGCGCGTTCCAAAATATTACGAAGCTCGCGTATATTGCCGGGGAATTCATAATTTTCAAGGCAGCTTAGCGCCTTCTTATCCAGTTCGATATGACGGGTTGGTTCTATTTTTTTGAGTAAATGCTGTGCCAACAATTGTATGTCACCTTTACGTTCTCGCAAGGCAGGCAGATGCATGGGAAACACACTGATACGATAAAATAAATCTTGTCGAAATTTACCTTCCTCAACGAGTTGTTGAAGATTATGATGAGTCGCGCAAATTAATCTGAAATCGGCCTTTTGTGGATCTGTGCTACCCACACGTCGATAGGTTTGTGACTCAATCAAACGTAATAATTTAACTTGCATGGCAAGTGGTACATCACCAATTTCATCCAGAAAAAGTGTGCCTCCACGAGCAACTTCCACCAGACCTATCTTACGGTTACTGGCACCGGTGAATGCGCCTTTTTCGTGCCCGAACAACTCACTTTCAAAAAGAGATTCTGTTAAACCTGAGCACTCTAGCGGAACAAACGGCCCTAGCGTATGCCTGCTGACTTTGTGTATGGCTTGAGATACCAGTTCTTTTCCTGTACCCGACTCACCCAGTAACAAAACATTTGCCTCAGTGGGCGCGACTCGCTCGATAAGCTCCAGCATTTGATTGAATGATGAAGAGCGACCGATTAACCCATCCCCTTCTGCAGTACTACTGGCGACTCTGCTGGTACGCATTGTCTCTATAAAATAAAGTATCTTTCCATCCTTATCATAGATGGGATGCATTTCCACATCCACGTGCTCTTCTCCGCGTGGTGTATGGTGCAAGTGCAAAACGCGATGTGGTTGCTGAGTCGATAAACTTTGTTTTAGTGGACAGGTTTCCCCTGCTTCGTCACAAGGTCGTGTATAGCGATGAGATATTTCATAACAAAACTTCTTCTGTGCTTTGTTTGAAGTCGTTTCATAATTGAGCTCATAGGCTCTGTTTACTGCGAGTATTTTATAGTCCAGCGCAATAAGTACTGCTGGGTCCTGAATAGATTCAAGTAAAGATGTAATTTCCGACCAATTATGTTGGCCGTTTTGATTAGTGATTTCCATATAAAACCGCCATATTTGTCAGTTAAGATTAGTTTAGCATGTCATTATTGGCTAATAAACTCGGATATCACCTGTTTAAATATAATGCAATATGGATTTTTATGCGTAAAAATAATAATTTCACACCTTTGTATTAATCAATAATAACAATGACTTATACTGATTCCAATCAGTATGAAATCATTGATTAGTCCTTGCTGGCACATGCCTCGCAATATGCGCTTCCTAAACAAGCGAGGATCACTATCGACACCACAACGTGGGGTGTATTTTTTAAAATGTCACCCATAATGTAGTAAGAGAGTGTGAATATGAAAAACAGATACGGATTCACTTTCACAATCTCCTTGCATAAGGCTATCAGTTATCGTTAAAGGATGGAGTGTTCCTACAAAAAGATTTATTAAACACTCAAAAGAGAAATCATTACGCACGGATTCTATCGTGACAACTAATAATTCAGGAGGGTGTATGGCACACGTCGTTATAATCGGTGCAGGTACTGGTGGAATGCCTGCCGCATATGAAATGAAAGAAGCGTTAGGAAAAGATGGTCAAGTAACGGTGATTAACGCATCAGCAGATTTTCAATTTGTTCCTTCCAACCCCTGGCTTGCTGTCGGATGGCGTGAGCGAAAAGACATTACTTTTCCCATCGAGCCATACTTGGCGAAGAAAGATATTAATTTTATCGCCCAGGCTGTGACAGAAATTAAAGCTGAAGAAAACAGTTTAATTCTCGCGAATGGAGAGGAAGTTAATTACGACTATCTTATCATTACCACCGGACCTAAACTCGCATTTGAAGAAATTGAAGGCCTGGGGCCAGATGGGTTTACTCAATCTATTTGTACCACTGATCATGCGCAGTCTGCATATTCTCAATACGAAAATTTTGTCAATAATCCTGGTCCGATTGTGGTTGGTGCAGCACCTATGGCGAGTTGTTTTGGCCCGGCCTACGAATTTGCATTTATTCTGGATGCAGATTTACGCAAACGTAAAATTCGTGACAAAGTGCCAATGACATACATCACCAGTGAACCCTACATTGGGCACCTAGGTTTAGGGGGCGTTGGTGATTCAAAAGGTATGCTTGAATCAGAATTACGAAATCGACATATCAAGTGGATCACCAACGCGAGGATTACTCGTGTTGATGAAAAACTCATATACGTCGAAGAAGTTAACGAAAACGGCGACGTTATCAAGCAGCATGAAGTTGCACATAGTTATTCAATGATTTTACCGGCATTCAAAGGTGTTGACCCCGTGGCGAATGTTGAAGGATTATGTAATCCACGTGGTTTTGTTTTTGTCGATGAACATCAACGTAATCCAACCTATAAAAATATCTATTCCGCTGGTGTTTGTATCGCAATTCCACCTGTTGAGGTTACACCAATTCCCACTGGCGCTCCTAAAACGGGTTTTATGATTGAAAGCATGGTAACTGCTACTGTTAAAAACATTAAGGAACAAATTGAAAAAAAGGAACTATCCCATCGCGCCACCTGGAACGCAATTTGTCTGGCGGATATGGGGGATACCGGTGCTATGTTTGTTGCTTCGCCGCAAATACCGCCACGCAATGTTAGCTGGTTAAAAAAAGGTAAATGGGTACACTACGCAAAAATTGCTTTTGAAAAATATTTTTTGCGTAAAATGAAAAACGGAACCCCAGAACCTGGCTATGAAAAATTCATATTGAAAAAACTTGGCACAGGAAAATTAAAATAAACATTTAGAGCTTGTTGAAAACTAGCAACGCTGGGCAAAGCTTATGTGGAAACACTCATGCTTAATTTGCATGAGTTTATGAGTTTTGCGCAGCGTAAAATGGCATAAATTCAGAGTTAGGATAGTTTAGTTTGGAAGCTTATTCACCTCTTACAAACTACTATTCGCTTTTTTTCTGCTGTATAAAACCACATAATAAACAACAGCACCAATTCCGCCACTGTAGATACATAACTTGTGTAAATCACTGACACTCAATAAACCAAGTAATCCATTAGTGTTAAAAAATGGAAAGAATGGCTCAATATCATTATGCATAATACTATCTATCACCACATGACTAAATGTCCCAATAAATGCACTGAGATAGACAACGAACCATGTAATTTTTATTGGATTATCCTTTTTTGATATACCCAAGATAAGCAAACCAAATTCCGATAGATATTTGCCTGTTAACGCAGCCAAAATCGCAAGCAAAGTAGCGCCAATATAGGTATGGGAAAAACCATGTAAATGTCCTTCACCGGTTATTAAAACGATGAGCGGTTGAACATCCATTATGATCTGTGCCCAACCAAATACCATCAGGCTAAAACTACCTTGGAGCAGCCCTTTTATCAATATACCTGGGCCCATATGGAATGGTGTGAATGGCATTTAATCTCCCGCTACTAATTTTTATGATTATCTTTTGGAAGACTAGCAACTAACTAACCAACTCACCCAATCCTACCTCATTCAAACCCTTGCGAATCAATTTTCGAATATCTTGCACATAATCACTGTATAAAGACTGATCCAAAAAATTTTCCATCTTTGACATTGAACCTAGAAAAAGCAGTTGATCCACGCAATATAGCAGTCCCAGATAAAATGTAATCACGATGACCAAAATAGGAAAAAGTATTTGTAGAAAAGAACTGGCTTCAATGATTGAATCCTTTGATATATTTAGGAACGTGCAAGTTATTTCATGCGCGTTCCTTAGAAACTATTTCACACCGCTATCAATCTCTTCTGCTTTATTCTGAAATAAGTTAATCCGATCTTCCGTCTCTGGATGTGTTGAGAAAAATGTAGGTACACTTCTATGCTGTTTATACCCCACATCGATTCTTGCCAATATATCGGTAAAATGTGTTGGGTCGATGTTATTTTCGATCATCACTTCATACGCAAATAGATCCGCCTCTGTCTCAAAGTCGCGTGAGTATTGACTATTGATGAGTAGTGCAGGTAACGCAGTCGCTATTTGTGAAAATTGTGTTGCATCGCCAGTGATACTAAAAATAAGCACAGCGACCATTGAGTTTTCAAATAATCGACGGATACCATGGCGTTTTACCACATGTGCCATTTCATGGGCTAAGATTGCGATTACTTCATCCTTGTTTTCCGCAATATTTAACAGCGTATCGGTGATGACAATATCTCCCGAAGGCAATGCAAATGCATTAGCACCGATACGATCACTTTTACGGAAATGCAGTGTGAATTTGAACTCTTGGCTATAAGGTTCTGAAATAAATTCAAACTCTTCGCGTAACATCTTTTGAAATTTTTCGGGTATTTCAGAAGGTGATAGTAGTGTTTTATCAAACGTGTTCATTGCGGTGTTTGAAATCGATTGAGCAAGTTCTACAGGTGCAAGGCGTGCTGTTTCATCGGCTAAACGAGGAATGACAACAACAATGCTATAGATCACTGTTGCGATCAAGAGTAGTAGTGAAATCACCACATAGAGTGAGCGGCTTTCTAATTTATGCAATAACTGCCCTTTTGCTTCAATACCAAGCTGTTTCATTAAATCATCAATACTATCATTCTCTTGAGTGACAAATTTTGATCCATTACTAAAGTTGATATAACGAGGAATATTTCCTAATCGCGAAGAAAATCCAATGTTTTCTGCGCTGGATATGAGTTCTCCGTCGGCATAAACTAACTTGAATGATTGCGCACCGTTATAAAGTAGTGTTGCATTTTGTGCCTGTGATGATTCACCAGTGAGAAATTCACCTTTAATGAGCATCATATTCCTACTCCTACATCAAACATGTCACCCACTTCTTCACCCATTGCATTTCCCCCACCTGCAGATGATGCTTTCATTGTCTCTAATAACCGTTCTGAAATAACAACAGTATTTTCTGCTTTATAACGTGCAACACGAATAGCAGCCCAAGGCGCTAACAGACCTAAAGATAAAATTATAGCGATAACGTTGACGAGATAAATTTTAAATAATTCACTAACATCTAAGGTACTTTTAAATCGTGTATTAGAAATAATTGCGTTATTAAACACTAAGTTTCTAATCCTTACTTGTAAATAGGTGTAGAAATAGATTTGTGCAATAAACATGGGCAGCAATGTCAGTACTGATACTATCACCATGTACAGCCCTGGCTCTGCACTCGGGCTTGCCAGCACTGATGATAGGTATGTCATCAGCATTACCCCAAGTATTGCGAGAAAACCAAAAACAAGGCTTATTATAAACAGCTTAAAATATATGTTATAAAAATCTCGGCCTTTTGCACTGAAGTTAAACCCACCCAAACCAAATCGACTTTGTGAAACAAACATCAAATTTTGTTTATACTGCACATACGGCCAAATTAAACCGAGCGTAAATGGAAATAGCGCAGGCCAAAAAAGATAAGCTTTAGCGGCGTCTTTATATTTCCCATCAAAACCAAACCGAACACCGCGATAAATACTATTTAGCGCGTTAAACCGTAAAGAGCGATAAATTACCCAAGGTAATAGCAATACGGCGATAATAGCAACCGGGATTAAGGCCATTGGATAAAAGTTTGCTGCTACCCAATAGATAGCAAAAAGCACGACAGCGACCAATCGCCCTTTTAGTATGCTGACAGGATTGGCGGTATATTCAAATGAGTTCCCATCGAGAAAAGTATTGCCATGAAAGTAGCGTTTTTTCCTAACCTTTGCCCACGCAGAAAATATCCCCAGCGTTAATATAGTGAGTGCAATATTAACGATCCATATGTTGAAATATTCTTTTGCATCACCCTCAAAGACTATTTCATGACGATAGTTATTTTTATCTTTATCTAATGGCTCTTGATCTATTTCGATAATGACTGATTCTAGTTCATCGTTGTTTATTAATGCTGAGTCGTTTTTAATCGTTTCTACCATGTTATCTCTCTAGGATAGTAAGACCTTAAAGCAAGTAAATCGAATAATATTCGTTCAAAATTAGTCACTGGCCATTCTGTTTTTGGGTAATGGTTTTTATTTTACACAGATAATCATGAGTTTGTTCCTATTAACCTATGAATTTCAGCGATTTTTATTCCACAAGTCTAAGATGATTAAGCGAAGACATTTACAACCCATCGTTAGCCAAAGCTTAGGGCCTGTTGAAATAATAAACTTGGAATAGCGTCACATTTAACTAACCAACTCACCCAATCCCATTTCACACAACTCTTCACTCAGCAACTTCCGAATATCATGCACACTATCAATATCTAATGCTTGGCGTAATAAATCTTCCATTTTGGAAATAGAAACAGTCCGTATTAACCATTTAATTCTCGGCAACATTGCTGCACTCATGCTTAAGCTGCGAATACCCATACCTAACAACAATGCAACTGCGACAGGATCAGATGCCATTTCACCACAGAGACTCAGCGGTAAATTGTTTTGCTTTGCGATTGTTACGATACGACTAATTTCGTGTAAAACAGCAGGATGGACATGGTCATAACGATTGGCAACACGTGCGTTATTTCTATCAAGAGCAAGCAGGTATTGGCTCAAATCATTGGAACCAACTGAAACAAAATCAATTTTATCTTTCCAGAATGATAGCTGAGAAATAGCGGCTGGTACTTCTATCATTACACCAATTTTTGGGTAACAGAAATCCAATCCCTCTTTCACCAATTGCTCACTAGCATCATCCAACAAATGTTTGAAGGTATCGAGTTCATTCGTTGATGTAACCATGGGTAGTAAAATGTGCAACTGATCAGACCCATCTGCTGCTCTAATCATTGCTCGAACCTGAGTCATCAGCAGTTGAATATTATCTAAGGTAAAACGAATGCCACGCCAGCCCAATACAGGATTCTCTTCATGACTGATGGGAAAATATGGTAACTGTTTATCCCCACCGATATCCAACGTTCTCATATAGACTGGTTTCCGCACATAAGCCGTAAATACGCGTTGGTAGACATGCACTTGTTCATCTTCACTGGGGAAGCTATCACGCATCATGAAAGGGATTTCAGTTCGATATAAACCAACACCTTCTGCGCCATTTTTTAGCCCCGGCGTTATATCAGCTAGTAATCCCGTATTCGCAAATAATCGAATTATGTGGCCATCTGTGGTTATCGCAGGTTCATCTCGTAAGATATCTAATTTCTTTTGGAAGTTTTTCTCTTTGTGAATGAGTTTTCTGAACTCACTAGCGACGACATCACTGGGATGGCGAATGATTTTCCCTTCATTGCCATCGACGATTATCAGTTCACCAGGCTGAATACCGTGTAGATCGGTAACACCCATCACTGCTGGTACACCTATAGCATTCGCAAGCACGGCAGTATGGGACAAGCTTGAGCCCTCAAAACAGATAATACCTGCCAAGTTTCCTATTGGAACATTTGCAATCTCTGAAACACTGACTTGCGCACCCACCAGAACTATGGCGTCCCCAGAGGCGATTTTTATTTGCTCGTTGATGTTCTCTCCACGCCAGGCGTTATACAATTTATTACCTAAATGGTGGATATCTTCAGATCGCGCTTTGAGGTAAGGATCATCCATTGCCCGAAACAACTCGGAATAGTATTGAATACTCAATCTAAGCGCACCAGGCAACCAATGACCTGCACGAATTTCTGCTTCGACTTTGTCAATTAATGATTGATTTGATAATAGCAATTGATAGGCATCAAATATACCTGCGATACTCTCTGATAGCGTTTCCCCAAGTGCTGCTTGTTCTGAAACTATTTCGGCTTTCACCTCCGATAACAAGTTATGCCATTGCTTGATTGCAGCTTCAATATCATCGCATTTGGCATCAGCGACATTATTTAATTCTTCACTATTACATAATCGTGCTATCCCTACACCTGTACCCGGCGCACCTTTAATCCCGACTATACGTTGATTATTAGATGCGTTTTTGTTACTAGAAATTGGAATATTTGCAACAATTAACGCTAGCTGTGAGGCTAAGGTTACTAAAAATGCTTCGCTAGCTTCATCCAATTGTTGCGCTTGTCTACTCTGCACGACTAACACACCAATCACTTCGCCAAATCGCACCAGGGGCACACCGCAAAAACTCTGGAAGTTCTCTTCCTTAGAATGAGGTACATAATAATAATCGGAATGACTGGGGGCGTCAGCAATATTCAGCGTATGTCGGTTTTTAGCCACCAAGCCTACCAGGCCTTCATTGGCAGGTATTTTAATATCTTTTCTCGCAACTAAACCATGACTGGCCAACATCACCATTTCATGGTTTTCATTTATCCGATACAAGCTGCAGACATCTACACCGATAGATTGGCTAATTGAATCCACAATTAGTTTCACCTGTTCAGATGGAGATTCAACTAATGCAACTTCTTGAACAATACGAGTGAGCTCTAAGATCGTGGTATTCATGTATATTTAATTCCGATTTTTGCAATCTGACACTTTCCACCTAATTAATTCATCAAAGTACTTTTGATAAAAGTGGAAACATATTTTCACAAACGATGAGTATTCAGCCTGGTAAAAACATTGAATATCGCTGTTTTTTTAAAACAACTTTCGATAAAGCGGAAAAACAAGAAGAAGCATTAAAAAAATCACACTAAGTTGTGCACTACTTGATTTTGATTTGACCTGAACACGGGTATTTATCGTGTTATTTTTTACATCGTCATCTGCAGTCAATGACATCACATTAAAATCAGTGACAAAGCTACCGCTATTTCGCGCTGAAATATTTATTGTTATCGCTTTCTCTTCGCCTGCCGGAAGATTACCAATCACACAATACAGATATCTTAACTCTAACACGCACTCATCTAAATCATATTTAACATAATTACCAAGCTTTTCTTTAACCGATATTTGCGGGAAATTTACAATCAAGCGAACTGACTTGGCTTCAACCGATGAACTGTTATTTGATATATTCAAATTGTATGTGACAAAACTGTCTTCTTTTACTTCATCTGCCAACGTATTCGTTAAAGCAATTTCTAAGTCAACAAATTCATCAAGATCTTTTATCATCATAATAAAAGTATCAGCTGGGTAATAATTATATTGATCGATGATTTCTCGCGTAAAAGGATCGTATTCTATTTCCGTAATCTCTTCTATTTCACTTTTCAAGGCATTACTCGTAATGAGAAATTTTGTAGAAAAAGTTGAACCCGTCAGCAAGAGTTGATTTTCAAGTGGAGAATAAGACATGCCTTTTAATGAATCCAGGCTCTCTCCACCCATCAACGTTGAATATTTCAGTTCATATAAATCACATCCATCCTTATTACATCCACCTGGGTTTTCAGGATCGATACTGTAAGGTTCGGAAAACTTATCCAGCGCCAGTGTTATCTTTACAAGAAAGACATCACTGTTAGCACTTTGGCTTTGAAATGCATTAGATGTATAGAAGTTTTGCGAAACCGTATGACCACCGAAAAAAACATCTACCTCGTTAATAGATTTTTCGTTAATGGCTAGTACTATTCCTGCATCATCATCTTCTGCCCCGATGAAGCTCGACATTAACAATTCAGTAGCGCCGGGATTAAAAATGGTAAAGAACGCGATTGTATATAGTGAATTAATATCAAAATTGTATTTCTTAATATGTTTGTAAAGTGGATAACGATCATTGAGAGGTGAATTTTCAATGGTTTCTGGTTTTCCATCCACCAACTGCACTCCTTGAGAGCGTGTTGTTCCAATGAGATATAAGTTATCGTTGCTATCAACTTTCAAGTCAGAAATGTTGTCATCTTTATCTCCACCTAAATAAGTGGTGAATTGCACGACGGTTCCATCTAATGATAACTTGGTAAGAAAAACATCTTCGCAAACATGTGCATCAGCTTGACGTAAATCCAAAAATTCTTCTGTCTTTAAACGAGAACACGGTTTTTCTACCTGCTTATTGTTTATTTCTTCAAAATTTTGGTTTTTTGCCATGTAAGAATAATCGCCCGCCACCCCAACAGGCAGGTCGCTGGAAGCACTATTTCCAGCGACGACAACGCCATCACTCTGCAAAACAATGGATTGCCCCCAATCATCATACTCGCCGCCAAAATAGGTGAGAAACTCGATAACATCACCGTCTTTTTTAATTTTAGCGATAAAAGCATCCGCATATAAACTAATATCATTTGAACCTTGATTGACGGCTGTCTCATCAACACCACCAATATTTTCACAAGCAATCGTCTCTTGAGTTCCACCTGTGCAGGGCGTTGTTGCTAAATTATTTGAATGTGTATAACCCGTGATATAGACATTTTCATCGGCATCGACGGCAACGCCACGCGCACCGTCACGACCGTTGCCGCCTAAATAACTTGTGTAAACTTGCCCACCGTCGTTATCAAATTTTGCGTAAAAACTATCTGCTTGTATAGCATCAGCTTCAGATTCAAAACGGGAAGCGGCTAAGGTCGATTGAGCCGGAAATTTGACCGGGAAATCTTCTGACAAGGTAAAGCCAACAAGATAGACATTATCATTATCATCAATAACCATGTCCCTCACCCCGTCGTTTCCACATCCACCAAAATAGGTGGTAAATATTGGTTCCATTTGTGGATTGAACTTGGTAAGAAATGCATCATAATCGGTAATTATCCGATCATTACTAAAAGTCCCTTGATAGTTATAACGGCAATCATAATTAAACTCGGTGTCCTCACGCACACCATCAACAATGGTATATTTTGTGTTGCTATCAATGTCGACGGTTACACCATCATCTTTAAAATCATTCGGTAGACCAACACCATGTAAATCGTCAAATAAATGGACGGTATTTGCATCTTCCAGCGTGGAAAGTGCGGTGTTTTCCAGTGTCATTTCGTTTTGATAAGTAATACGTGTTTTAGTAGCAGTTGCACCGGCTACCCAAATGTTACCTTCGCTATCCGTCTCTATTTCACTTGCCTGGTCTTCCCATTCACCACCAAAATAACTGGAAAACTCTATAATAGGATCAATAACCAAAGGTAATGATTTATCATAGCTCGCCAGTACTATTCCCACAGTGTTATCCTTTAAAGAATAATGACTTTTAACAGAAACACGTTTTCCATTGACCAATTGATAGCTCACCGGCGCCCGTTGAATAAGTGTTTTGTTGCCAAAGGAAATGACCAGTTGTCCAGAATTATTGACTGAAATACTATCCGCATGTTCGAAGCCTATTGAGATTTGTTGAGTGTCGACATAAGGCTTAACAATAAAATCATATTCCATAAGCATGTCATTAAAATAGAACTGTACGTCGATACCAGGATAAACCTCCCTATAACGTATCTGTGTATATGTGGCTATATTTTTGAGCGTTTGATTTGAGTTTCCTCGCAGATAATTAATCACATGCTGACGCTTGTTTTCGCCTTGGAGTTTTGCTTTTTTGTCACCACCAATAAATTTCATGATTAATTGATGATCAAGATTATCCCCCGCGAGAGATATGGCAATGTGTTCGGGCGCGTATGCGAAGTAGCTGTTTCTATTATGCGCAACAAACTGATATGAGCTATCGTATTGTCCGAGATTTTGTTCGAAATGTTGCGGTAGCTTTAACTGAGAAATTGATTTTTGCGGATTTGCCTCAACATCAACTATCGGTAACAATAATAGGCTGCTTATGATCAACAAACTAATTAGGGTTATTGGGTATTTTAAATGCAAATGATCATTCCTTAGTCTATCGTGTTATTGATTCAATTGTGTGCAATTTTACCGCCAGCTACCTCAACAAAAGACACTACCTAAGTGTGAATAGCTTGCTAATTTTTTAATTCTGTTTTTATATCAATATACGGTAATAACATCTATAGTAAAGTCGTTTAAATATGAACAAACAATTCAATGCGTTTTAAATCTTCTCTGATAAAATATTCAATTCCAATCCTGATTTTGTCAATTGCTATAGTGATTGTAATGGCATTAGTCCGTTCTAAGCCTGTAGCAACACAGAAACAGGTGGAAGAGTTAGCCTGGAATGTAACAGCACAAAAAGCTGAATTTTCTGCTCACAAACCTATTATCCGCTTGTATGGACAACTTATTTCTCGCTCTCCCATTGAGATTTCTTCTGCTATTGAAGCGCAAGTGGAAAAACGCTGGGTGGAAAACGGTGAGTATGTTAACAAAGACCAGGTATTACTTACATTTGATCCGACAAAATATCAATTAGTTCATGAACAACGTAAGGCAGAAACAGAAGAGATAGAGTTTCAGATTAAAGACGAAATTAATCGATATGAAACAGATAAAGAACTTCTGCAAAAAGAGAAAAAGCTACTACAAATTGCTGAGAATGCTGTACGGCGTGCACAAACACTTGAAAAAAGTGAAATGGCCTCTGACTCACAAATGGATGATGCGCTCAAAAGTTCACTCACCCAACAAATTGCTATCACCCAAAGAGCATCTGCTATACGTAACCACTCTACTCGACTTTCACAACTAAAATCAAAACTTGCTCAGGCAAAAACTCGTCTGGCTCTTGCAAAGCAAGATTTCGATTTCACTGAAATTCGGTCTCCAGTTAATGGTTACATCCATAATGTTTCAGTAAACCTCGGAGAACAAGTTTCTCGTGGTAAAGTCATCATAAGTTTGTTTGATAGCGAACAACGAGAAATACGCGCCCTACTACCAGAGAAATATTCATATCTTCTACAAAAAGCACTGTCAGAAAAAGAAGACTTAATCGGTTTTGCGGAAACAGAAAATTATCAAAAATCAATTAAACTCGATCGAGTTTCTGGCAATATTGATCGTGGACTTGCAGGTAGTTATGTTTATTTCAAACTCTCAGAACCCGGAGATGTGTTTCTCACCGGACAAACACTCGATATTACCTTAAACCTTCCAGCAGTAGAAAACAGTATCGCGCTGCCACACGACGCCCTCTACGGAACGGATAGTATTTATAAAATCGTTGATGATCATCTTCAACGGCTAGAGATAGATTGGCTAGGTGAAACCTTAATAGACAAAAGGAATGCACGAATACTCATTCGCAGCCCTGATATTGGTGTCGAAGATCTTCTATTAACAAGCAAATTTGCTAATGCCGCACATGGACTCAAAGTTAATATCAGTGACGAAAAATAATTATGCTAGTCACCGCTAAACAAGATTTTCTCTCCCTGTTTATTCATCACCGAGTTGCTTCCAACTTGCTGATGGTGTTAATTGTACTGCTCGGTATTTGGGCACTGAGTAAATTGAACACCCAGATCATGCCTACCTTCACATTGGATATAGTTCAGGTCAGAACTTTATGGAGCGGTGCCAGTGCCGAGGATGTTGAAAAATCTGTGACTAAACCTTTGGAGCAGGAACTATTCACGCTCGATAATCTGGATAAAATTAGTTCCACTTCCGCCACAGGCGTCTCTGCGATCACCCTTGAATTTAATGAAGATAGTGATATTGGCATTGCACTAGATGATATTAATCAGCGAGTCGCACGCTTCAGACAGCTACCTGCAGAGGCAGAAGCGCCTGAAGTGACGCGCATAGTAAACTACGAAAACATCGCTCACGTTGCCATTACTCAGGGCAATTCTCTCATTGATCTCCGCAATCTCAGTTATCAGTTTCGAGATGAGCTGTTAAGTAGAGGTATCGCCAAAGTCGAAATAACTGGACTACCGGAAGAAGAAATCGCCATTGAAGTGAGCAATCGGCAACTCATTGCGATGAACAAAACGGTTTCAGACATAGCGCAATCGATAAAAGCGGCAAGCATCGATACACCTGCAGGTTTTATTGGTGAAGGTGACGTCGCTCGACAGCTGAGAGGTTTAAACCAGCAACGTAGTGTAGAAGGTTATGCTCAACTTGATATTTCTAACGCGGAAGACTCTCAGAAATTGGCGTTAGGTGATTTCGCATCAATCACAAAAAGAGCTCAGGCACAACAAACAACGCTTTTTATTAACGATAAACCCGCTGTCGTACTTCAACTAAAGCGTACCGAAAATTCCGATGCTTTGGATGCCGCAAAAATACTTGAACAGTGGCTGGAAGAGACAAAACCGCGCTTAGCCAAAGGCGTAGAACTTCAGCTTTATGATGAATCATGGAAACTCATTGATGAGCGAATCTCTGTATTGCTGGTGAATGGTCTTGGCGGCCTATTACTAGTTGTTGTCATTCTATTCATCTTTCTTAATGGCCGTACGGCATTTTGGGTCGCAGCAGGCATCCCTGTTTCATTTCTAGCAACCCTGATAATGATGTATTTATGGGGTAGCAGTATTAACATGATCAGCATGTTCGGACTCATCATGGCTGTGGGCATTATAGTTGATGATGCAATCGTCGTTGCGGAACATGCTCAATCAAAATTCGATGAAGGAAAATCACCCGCAGAAGCTGCCGAACAAGGTGCCAGACGCATGCTGGCCCCGGTTATCTCCAGCTCATTGACAACTATCGCTGCATTTTTACCGCTAATGATTATCGGTGGTGTTATGGGGAAAATCATGTTTGAAATTCCTCTGGTCATCATATGCATCGTGATGGCATCACTCTTCGAGTGTTTCCTAATCCTCCCGGCGCATATGCGTTTTGCGTTTACACACAGTAATAAAAAAGAACCCTCCAAGCTGCGATTAAAGCTTGACACACTAATGAATAATTTTCGCGATAAAACATTTAAGCCTTTAATACAAAAAGCCATTGATAATCGTGCAACCACATTAAGTGCAGCCATTGCGCTTTTTATTCTAGCCATCGGCTTAGTTGTTAGTGACCGTATTGCCTATACGTTTTTCCCCAGCACAGATGGGAAAATAATTACCGCTAACGTGAGTTTTACCGCAGGAACACCGCAACAGCGTGTTCAAACATTCCTGAAAGACTTAGAAAACAGCCTTGATAAAACCGATGCACATTTTGGTGGCAATACTGTTGAAATTAAAATTCTCAGGCATGGATTCAGTTCCAGTGCCGGCGGCAGTGGCAGAAGAACTGGTGAACAATATGGTTCACTTTTGGTAGAACTCATATCGCCCGATAAGCGAGAGTTTAGTAATACTGAATTCATTCGTCAATGGTATCAGAATACAACATTACCGACAGGACTGGAGTTGTTTGCTATTTCTCAGCAGATGGGAGGCCCACCAGGCCAAGACGTTGACATTCGTCTGACTGGTAGTACACCTGAAATACTTAAACAAGCCTCTGAAGAACTACAAAATAAACTTCGTGGTTTTCCTGGCGTCAGTGCTATCGAAGATGATCTCCCATGGGGACAGGAGCAACTTATATATCATTTAAACCCAACAGCGATCAGTTTAGGATTAACTGAGAGCGAAGTTGGCAAACAACTACGTGCGGCTTTTGATGGTTCTTTGGTTCAGTATATTCAAGATGGCAATGATGAAATTGACGTTAAAGTGATGTTACCAGGCCATGAACGAGACAAGATCTCCGATCTTTACCGGATGAATGTTCGTTTGCCAAATGCTCAGTTTGTTCCTCTTTCCTCAGTGGTGACTTTTGAATCCAGAAAAGGTTTTGATGCTTTACGTCATAGCCAAACGCATATGACAGTGCGCGTTTCTGCCGATGTAGATCGCGTTTTAAATAATGCCAATCGCATCCTTGAAGAATTAAGCACAAACTTCTTACCTCAACTTACAGAAAAATATGGGGTGAAATATTTTTACGAAGGACGAGCATCCAGTCAGAAAGAGACGATGACTGATATGAAATTTGGAATGCTTATTTCATTGTCGCTTATCTTTATCATTCTTGCCTGGGTTTTCAAGTCTTATGTGAAACCACTAGTGGTTATGGCTGCTATCCCATTTGGGATTACAGGCGCATTTATCGGCCATTATCTGATGGGGATAGAACTAACCATTCTCTCATTGTTTGGCATTGTCGGCTTATCAGGTATCGTGGTAAACGATTCGATTATCCTTGTCTCCATCTACCAGGATTTACGCGAAAAAGGATTGGCAGTGAAAGAGGCAATCGTAGAAGCATCTACCCTACGCTTACGCGCTGTGCTCCTCACCTCTATCACAACAATTGCAGGCTTGACTCCCTTGCTCTTTGAAGGCTCAGTGCAAGCTCAGTTTCTTATTCCCATGGCGGTGTCTATAACGTTTGGATTAGCGTTCTCAACATTCCTAGTACTCTTGGTTATCCCTGTATTGCTGAGTTATCAAGAATCCGTTCATCGGCGATATGTATTACTAAATAATAAATCGATAGAATCAAGCGCTAAAAATATTTTAACGGATCAACTTTGACTAAAATTCAAACCAGCCTCAACACTCCTTTGATTTGATGTTCCATCTTCAAGTTCACTGTTTACAATCGACATCCATTTAAGATGATTCAAAGTTTTGAATGGCTCCAGTTTTTCAACTTGTTTGCTCTGCAAATTTATTGCAACTAGTTTTTTTAATGGTTGAAGCATTAAAAGATCATTTACTTTGCTATACGCAATACCAATAAATTCCAGGTTATGCAATTGAACAAGGCTGTCAAAAGCACTAATTCGCTTGTTATTGCTTAAATCCAGATAAATCAGATTTTTTAAGCTAGCGATAGTATCAATAATCTGCAACTGCCGATTTTCACTGATATCAAGAAATTTGAGATTCGCCAACGGTGATAGTGATGTAATATCACTAATGCCATTAATAGCTAGTTCTAATGAAACTAACTTAGATAAACCATTTAGCGCATCTATATTAGATACAAAATTATCATTGAGATTTAGATTTTCAAGAGACTTAAGGTTGGCGATAGGATTTATATATTTTATATTATTACCAGCCAAGTTTAATGTTTGTAGATAGGTGAAATTATCCAAACCCATTAATATTTTGATACCTTTATCCACGCAAGTTAACGTCACGATTTCGTGCACATATTTTTTATTTTGCGACTGAATGCAGCGAGCTAAGCCGCGATCAAGTATATTCACTTTACTCACTAAGACAGGTTGTTTTACAGTAATATTTAAAACTTTCTCTGTTTGATATAAACCATCTGACACGCTTACTTTAAGTTTGTGATGATTATCGTTAGAATTTCTATTTAACTCCTGTCTCTTATTGAATTTTAAAATCCCTGAATATTGATTCAAACTGAACAATTCTTGATCATTACCACCAACTATTTTGTAACTAATTTCATCATTATCCAAATCCATCGCTGTTAGTTGAGTGATATCTCCACCTATATCTAACGCCGAAATATTACTATCGTTAGTAAGTAAAGGCTTATTATCATTCAAATTCTTAAGTTCTAATGCTAACGTTTGTGAAGTACTATGGCGACCATTACTAACACCAACTTCTACATGATATTGATGAGAGTTTTTTACGTTGGTGATATCTTCGTAATCCGTTGAGCCAATAAATGTTAACAAACCAGACGTATCATTGATGCTGAACAAATTGGAAGGATCATTTTTAATAAAATATGTTAGCTTATCAGTATAAGTATCTCTAGCCGTTATCTGATGTAACACCCCGTAATTTTCGAACACACGTATAGTATTTTTGCTGGTAATCACTGGTGTTTCATCATTCGCATTGACTATATTAATAGTAACTAATTGCAACGATTCTCTTTCCCCATCATTTGCTCCAACTTCCAACATGATTCTATTAGAGGTATTTTTGTAAAAAGGATGTTCATAGTCTGGTGCATTAACAAAAGTCAGTGTTCCAGTTATTGAATCAATGCTAAACATATTATCCGGATTTTCTTTTATTGAATATGTAATTGGATCACCATCAGCGTCCGTTGCTTTTACATTTGCGATAAACTGAGTATTTTCTTCAATATTAAAAATGTCTGCATTTATGAACTTCGGCTCATTATCATTGATATTTTCAACAAGAATAGAAACGGGTTGGATGATTTTTTGTGACTCCGTTTCCATTGAAATTTTTATGAAGTAAACATTAGTGCCGGAAAAACCCATCGGACGTTCATGATCGATATTATTTACAAATGAAAGTAACCCTTGATTTGGATCTATGATAAATAGTTGTTCAAAATTATCTTCTATGGAAAATATTGTATTCTCGATAGAATCCTTAGGATTTTTAATTTGAGTGATAAAAGAAGTATTTTCTTTTATTGCAATTTTAATTCTGTTTTTTAACTCTATCGTTTCTTTAATAATATTTGTTGATGGTGGTGGTGACAGTTTTTCTTGCACTACTATATGCTGTATTACTTCATCAGTTTCAATTTTAATCGTTTCTGCAATATCTAGAATATCATTATCTTTCCCAACAACTTCTTCCTCAAACTTTTCCGATATTTTATCATTAGCCAGACTTACATCTTCAGCAGCAGGCTCAATATCTTCATTAACAGAATTGTTCTTATACACAAACACAATATTAGGTTCTGATTTTTTTATTGATTCGTCTACATCATTCGCTTTTGGATTTGTATCCACTATGGGTGAATTCGACTTTATCGAAGTTGTTGCTTTTTCAGAATCACTATTAACTAATACAAACGTCACATAGAACGTGAGAAGTACGGCTAATATGGAGAACAGAAAAGTATTTAAAGAGAAAGCTGCTAACGTTGTTAACCTCTGCATACTTTAATCCCCTTGCTGTGAGTCAAATTAAAAGTGACTGCTAGATCACATAAAATCTGCTTCAATTAGCGGACTAAATTTGGGTTTTATAAAAAACCATTGGATATTTTGTGAAATTGATCTCATTGCGAGCAATTGCTCTAATTCATAATGACCTGAGAAGCCTTATGGAATTGCGTAATGAAGGCCTATTATCTAGTTGTAACTGCTCATGGTGTCAGAACAAACTAAGCGTTTGGGGCTAGACAGGTTGTAGAAAATGTCGTCCGCAAGGATGCGGACGCCAAGCGCCCAAGGACGGGTTTACCGTGTTTTTCGGAGACCTGTCTAGCATCAAATGCGGATTAAGGCTCAAATGGTATGAGTGGTTACATCTAATTTTGAATTTAGACGCGAAAATTCTTAGCTGATTTTGCACCAGCTACTTACTTTTCAATTATGTTTTCAGCTGCCTTTTTTGATGAATCGCTAAAGACGAGCGCTACAGAACCCGCCGTAATCACCAAAACAATACCAAATGAAGCAAACAAATCAGGCATCTCCTGCCAAAAAATCCAACCTAAAAATGTGGCAAACACAACTGTGCCATATACAAAAGGCCCTACATGTGCAACGCTGGCTTTTGAATATCCTTGTGTCAATGCTAGTTGACCTAAGGTAGCTAACATGCCTATTACTGCAAGAACGGCAATACTATAAAGATTGGGAATTGGATCAGCGTAATAAAGTGGTAGGGAAGACAGCAAGGCACAAATCACCGAGTAATAAAAAACAATTCGCGTGGTTGATTCTGTGCGTGCCATACGGCGGATACAGGTCATAGCAATCGCCGCTAAAAAGCCGGATAGTAACGCAACAAGCGATACCGCAGAAAATCCTTCTAGATCTGGGTTTATTATAAAGTAGACACCAATAAAACCAACAATAAGTGCCACACCTAACCGTGCTGTTATCAACTCGCCTAATATAAAAATGGCAATGATGGGTGCAAATAAAGGTGATGTATAACTAAGTAATACTGAGTCTGCCAGCGGTATATGAGCAATAGAATAAAAGAAACAATACATAGCACCCAAGCCCATAATTGAACGCGCTAAATGCCAATGAATAATGTTTGTTTTAAGATTTTCGATACCATAACTGAAAACGATTGGGATAATAAGTAGCAAGCCAAAAAAGTTTCTAAAAAACACAACCCATTCATTACTGACATCTTCAGATACCAGTTTTATACAAGCCCCCATGCAAGCAAACAATAACCCAGAGGTGACAATATATGCTGCAGCAATATTGTTGTTCTGTTGATAATGCATTGTGTTTCCCCTTTTTACGACTATTTGGGGTTTCTACACATCTTTCATTTTATACGCCGGCAATGTTAAAAACGTGACATACCCAAAAGGCACTGGGAGATATTTAGTGTTCTAAGTAAGTGTTGTTCTTTGACCTTTTTGCCTGGTTAAAATGAAAGCAAATTCGCGTGCGAAATCCACTATTTGTTTTACGATTTACAGTATTTGCGTTGTATCAAATAAAAGTAAAAACTGTTCTTAGGGTAAAGCCACCAAATACAATAAAACAGTCACTGAGCATTTCTAGCAAAGTCTAAATAGATATGGGAAAATGCAACTTCATATGGGTCTCATTGAAATCTGAAGGGGTACTTTTGCTGATACGTCTCTTACCAATCATGTTAATGTTTAAAACGCTTTATTCAGCATTAGTGATTACCTTTCAGTAATAAAACCCAAATCCCCTTTTATTTATGATTAATCTTTCACCAAAACCACCCAGAAGTTAATATAATGCCGCAATACTCAGACCAGAAATTGTCAGTTTTTTCACCTATTTTACCCGAAAAAGCTGGCAGCAAAATAAGCTATGGCTCGTTATACGGGAATAGTGATGCATTAATGATCAGTCAATTGGCAAAACAGCATTCAAGCATGACTGTAATTGCTACCGAGAACATGAACCAGGCGTTACAAATGGAGTTTGCGCTGCGGTTTTTTCTTCGCAACGATGAGAATTATCCAATACTTTCGTTTCCTGACTGGGAAACCCTACCCTACGATGTATTTTCACCACATCAGGACATTATTTCTCAACGCCTGGAAACACTGTTTCGTTTACCGAATACCACAAAAGGCATTCTCATTTTACCGATAGGCATGTTAATGCAGCGTGTCGCGCCAAAAACATTTCTCAACGCCAATACTTTGTTCATTGATGAAGGCGACGAAATAAATTTACAACGCATGCGTCAACAATTGGAATCTTGTGCTTATATTTGTGTTCCTCAAGTGATGGAGCATGGTGAGTTTGCGGTTCGCGGCTCGATACTCGATCTTTTTCCGACCGGTAGCAAACACCCTATTCGTATAGATTTGTTTGATAATGAAGTAGAGAGTATTCGCACATTTGACCCAGAGACTCAACGTACTATTGAAAAAATCAATAAAGTACGTTTGATGCCTGCGCGTGAGTTTCCTTTTACCAAAGACGCAATTTCACACTTTCGCCAATCCTGGCGAGAAAATTTTGAAGGCGATCCACAGCGCTCACAAGTCTACAAAGATGTTAGCCAGAGCATAACACCTAACGGCATTGAATATTATCTGCCACTCTTTTTTGAAGAAACTCATACGCTTTTTAATTATATCCCTAAATCTGCACTATTCGTATTTCATGGCGATATTGAAACTGCATCAGAAAACGCCTGGGATGATGTTGCTGATCGCTATGAACAGCGACGACACGATATTCAACGCCCCATTCTTGAGCCTGAAAAATTATTTCTCAGTACCGAAAAAACTTTCGAGCAACTTCGCTCTTATAAACAGGTTCAAGTACAGACACACGAGTTTGATACTACACTTCAGCAAGCAGAAAACTCATTCAATATCACAACTCAACGACCACCAGAACTCAGTATCACTCAGCGTCACGAAAATCATCCCGCCCCGCTCTACCCGTTCTTACGGGAGTATCAAGGTCGCGTGTTATTAGCGGCAGAAACTCAGGGGCGACGGGAAATGATTATCGACATGTTGCGAGATCATGATGTTCACCCTCAAACCTTTGGCAACTGGCAGGAGTTCCTTAAATCTGACGCCAAGCTAGGAATTTGCATTGCCTCGCTGGAAATCGGTTTTAGTCTGCTTGATCCACTGATCAGTTTAATTTCTGAACCTCAGTTATTTGGCGAGCGTGTTCAGCAACGACGACGCCGTAAAGCCGCCAATAAAGATAATGACGCCATTATCAAAAACCTAACCGAATTGACAATCGGTTCTCCTGTTGTCCATCAGGATATGGGCGTTGGTCGATTTCTCGGATTACAGAAACTAACCGTAGGAAATATTGAATCAGAATTTCTCACGCTGGAATATGCCGGTGGCGACAAGCTCTATGTCCCCGTTGCATCACTGGGATTAATTTCTCGATATACCGGGTCCGCTCCTGAAAAAGCGCCGTTACACAAACTCGGCACAGACCATTGGGATAAAGCCAAACGCAAAGCGGCAGAAAAAGTCCGTGATGTGGCAGCAGAACTTCTTGAAGTATTTGCGCGAAGAGAAGCCGCTAGAGGCCACGTCTGCAAACCCAATATGGATGAATACAATCAATTCGCTTCAGCGTTCCCCTTTGAGGAGACACCCGATCAAGAGACTGCGATTGAAAGTGTGCTTGAAGATATGCAAAAAGAAAAACCAATGGACCGCGTGGTGTGTGGCGATGTTGGGTTTGGAAAAACAGAAGTCGCAATGCGCGCTGCCTTTATTGCCGCAAATGATGGCAAACAAGTTTGCGTTCTTGTTCCTACTACCCTGCTCGCCCAACAGCATTACGAAAATTTTGTCGATCGTTTTTCAGACTGGCCCGTACGTATTGAAGTACTGTCACGTTTCAAATCAAAAAAGCAAACCGATGTAATTTTAAAAGAAATGGCGGAAGGCAAAATTGATATCGTCATCGGTACTCATAAGTTATTAAGTGACACAGTGAAATTTAAAGATATTGGCTTACTCATTGTGGATGAAGAACATCGTTTTGGTGTTCGACAAAAAGAGAAAATAAAAGCTTTTGCTGCCAACGTTGATCTATTAACCCTGACTGCAACACCAATTCCGCGAACACTCAATATGTCGCTTGCTGGTTTACGTGATCTTTCCATTATTGCCACCCCACCCGCACATCGACTGGCGGTTAAAACTTTTGTCTCCCAGGCAAACAACACTTTATTGAAAGAAGCCGCACAACGGGAAATCAAACGCGGAGGGCAACTCTATTTTCTCCACAATGATGTAGCGAGCATTGAACGTGTTGCCAGAGAAATTGCAGAGCTTGTACCTGAAGCGAAAGTTGAAGTTGCACATGGTCAAATGCGGGAAAAAGAACTCGAGTCGATCATGTTTGATTTTTATCACCATCGATTCAATGTATTGGTCTGTACCACCATTGTTGAAAGTGGAATCGATGTACCAACCGCCAACACCATTATTATTAACCGGGCAGATAAACTTGGCCTGGCGCAGCTACATCAATTAAGAGGTCGAGTTGGCCGTTCGCATCATCGTGCTTATGCTTATCTTTTTGTGCCATCGGATAATTTAATGACTGAAGATGCTAAAAAGCGTCTTGCAGCCATCGAATCCCTGGAAGATTTAGGCGCAGGTTTTATGCTGGCATCTCATGATTTGGAAATTCGTGGCGCGGGTGAATTACTCGGCGATGAACAGAGTGGTCAAATTCACGAGATCGGATTTAGTCTCTACTCCGAGCTTTTGGAAAAAGCTGTCAAAGCTTTGAAACAAGGTGAGCAGCCAAGCCTGGATCGTCCGCTGGATCATGGCGCAGAAGTGGAAATGAATATCCCCGCATTAATTCCTGACGACTATTTGCCCGATGTCCATGCACGTTTAACGCTCTATAAACGCATCGCAAGTTGCGAAAACTATGACGATCTACGTGAACTTCAAGTGGAAATGATTGATCGGTTTGGCCTGCTTCCTGATCCGCTGAAAAATCTCATTCATATTACTGAAGTTAAATTTACCGCAAACGCGCTAGGTATCGATAAGATAGAAATAACGGCAAAAGGTGGACGTATCACTTTTAACGAGCAACCCAATATTGATCCTATGAAGATCATCGCAATGATTCAAAAAGCACCGATGACCTATAAGTTAGATGGCCAAAATAAACTCAAAATCACACGTAATCTGGAAGAAACTAAATCAAGGTTTACCTTCTTGGAAGAGTTATTGAAACTTCTGGGATAAGGAGTATTCTCAATCATTCCATAGAATTACAGGAATGATTGAGATTAAAAGAACCTGCATTACTATTCTTCTTGTGCTTCTGCATCAGGTTTAGGAATCATCCCGGAGTTTTGCAGTTCTTCTGTCAGGCCAAAATAACGCATATCTTCGATACGATGAACATAGAGAATGCCATCAAGATGATCGAATTCGTGCTGAAAAACACGAGCGTGAAAATCGCTAACTTGTCGCACGATCTCTTCACCGTTTTCGGTATAACCACGATACTCAATCTGCTTGAAACGTGAGACAACACCACGATAACCGGGGATACTTAAACAACCTTCCCATCCCTCTTCTTTTTCATCAGAAAGCGGTTTAAACGATGGATTAATTAATATAGTGATAGGAACTTCTTCAGCATCGGGATACCGGGGATTTTTTTCCACACCGAATACCATCACTCTTAAATTCACACCAATTTGAGGAGCAGCCAGACCAGCACCATCTTCTGCTTTCATGGTATCCAACATATCCTGGATCACAGTTTGCTTAAGGTCTTCATTTATAACATCTACCGGTTCGCTTGCTGTTAACAGTGTTTTGCTACCGATTTTTACAACTGGCCTTATCGCCATGCGAGATAATTCCTTCTTGACATTTCTGTGAAACACTGGATGGATGTTTCACGTGATACATTTTTAAATTGATCTAAAAGATCAGGTTAGTGATTGTGTTCCAAGGATTTTACGCTAAAACCTAAATAAATGTGCATAAATGGATCGTTTTCTAAATGAAAACTTTATAACTTATATCGAATAGTAAAAATAACTACTTCACGATATTTCAATAATTTAGCGCATAACGATAAATTCTGAGTTGAATAATTGTATAATCGGTCTTAATGAAACCTAACCTCATCCATATTTGTTAAAGACTATGCTAAGTAATAGATTCGTATCTGCTAATGCTAAAAATTCTGTGTCTCTTTCCATCACCCTCTTTTTTCTATTTTGCTTAATAGGCTTTTTAAACAATGCACTGGCAGAAGAGCAAAGTGATGATGAAATAGAGGAGAAACAGTATGAAGTTGAAATCATTGTTTTTGCCCGCACAAACGTCAGTAACAGTGAAACTGAAACATGGGCAGAGAAAACAGAACTCCCTACTATCACCAACAACGTTGAATTGGTGAACTCATTTGAACTACTCACCGATCCGGAAATTGATCAACTTCCGTTTTTCTACTTAGAACCTGACTTTGCCTCGAATGATGATTTCTCAAAGTATTTGAATAGAATGTCAAAGAATCCCAAATACAACGTATTACTGCATCGAATATGGCGTCAAGCGGTAGATGAAAATAGTTCAGGCATACCTGTTTACATCGCCTCGAAATCTGATGAACTTCTTTATCAGCCGATTGAAAAGCCAGCAGAGATTGTTGAGCAAACAGAAGAAATGTTGGTAATAGATACAGACAATGATGCAGACACCGCTGAATCTTTTTTGATGCAATCATTAGAAGAAGAACAGAAAATGATCGCAGAAATGATCCAATTGCGTGAGAAAATTCAGCCTGATCCACTCGACCCTATCATTCCATTTGATGAAAACCCTAACATTCCAGAATCACATCCTGTGGATTTATCCCCAATGGGCCCACCTGAACACAAAATTTATGGGACGGTTCGTTTATCAAAAAGTCGATTTATGCACATGAATCTCGATTTTGTCTACAGAGACCAAGAAATCATTACCGAACATACGATTTATCCACAGCTTATACAGGCTGAATGGCCCATTGTGGACAGTGTGGATAACTTATTGGAAACCGAATCTGGTGCTGAAAACAGTTTTATCATCAGTCCTGAAAATGGCATTAGCAATTTTGCAAACAATGAAACGGTAAATCAAGAATCAAAAGCAATCATGGGAATAGAACCCGATGAGGAGTTATTTAGGAAAGATGTGGTTGAATCAGAAATCGTTGATGAGTCTTTAGAACCAAAGTTAGAGATTACAGAAGAAGAAGCTGCCTCCGAACAGGATCAAGCAGAAAGTTTTTTAACTCCCGAAAAACCTCCGTTTATTGGTTATCGCTTAGAGGATTCAAAGAGAGTTCGATTATCAAGAGTTTACTATTTCGATCATCCCATGTTCGGAATAATTGCAAGAGTTATTCGTTATGAGCCTCCTAAAGAAGTGGTAAACGTTGATAACTAATCATCGTAATACATTGATTATATAATCATTCTAGGATCGTGTTACTTTAGAGTTATTACTCAATTAGCGTTAACAAAAAAAGGGAAATCAATAATTTCCCTTTTTTAAAAAACGATAAAATTATCAGCCTATATTGTACTTATCACCTCAGCCACGATTTTCTGTGTGTTCTCCATACCTTCTTTCAAATTCGCTTCAATCATTTCCATGGTCAACTCTTCGTCACTCTTGCCAGCAGCAAGATTTGCGACAACGGCCAAACACGCGTATTCCAAACCCAGTTCACGTGCTAAGCACGCTTCTGGCATTCCCGTCATTCCCACAATATCGCAGCCATCTTTTTCAAGCTTGGCAATCTCAGCAGCTGTTTCTAAACGAGGGCCTTGGGTTGCTGCATAGGTCGCTTTGGTGACGATATCAATATTAAGTTTTTCACCCGCCGCAATTACTTTATTTCTGACATATTCACTATAGGGATAACTGAAATCAATATGCGTAACATGCGTCAGGCTATCTTCAAAATAAGTATTAATTCGGCTGTGGGTGTAGTCAATAATTTGATCAGGAACAACAATACGTTTCGCACCCATATCGCTTCGAATTCCACCCACTGCAGCAACGGCCAGCACGTGAGTAGCCCCCGCATCTTTCAACGCATGGATATTCGCTCGGTAGTTGATTTTATGCGGCGGCAGGGTATGTCCATAGCCGTGTCTTGGTAAAAAGATCACATCGCAGTTACCTATTTTTCCATAGGCTAATGGTGCTGAGGGTTCCCCATAAGGAGTTTGTACGATTTCTCGTCGAATAATTTCAAGGTTTTCCATAGTGGATAAACCTGTTCCGCCAATAATTGCTAATTTATTCATCTTCTTTACTCGCTGCGTAAATACCCGTGGTATTTCTTAAATAATTTTTATAATCCATTCCGTACCCAAATACGTAGCGGTCGGGTACTTCTAATCCGGTGAAATCGGCTTTTAAGAGCCCCTGCTTTCTGTCATGCAGTTTATCTACCAGTGCAGCGGTATAAACAGCTTTAGCACCCTGTGCTTTGCAGTATTCAACAATTTCATGCAGCGTTTGGCCAACATCCAGAATATCGTCGACGATTAGCAAGGTTCGATTTTTTATCTCTTTGTGAGGTTTTACATACCAGTGCAGTGTATCGCCAACAGTGGCATTGCCATATCGTGACGCGTGGGCATAATCGAGTTCGAGCGAAAAAGTAAATCGCTTCATCAACTCGCTAGTGGCAATAAGTCCACCACTCATCACACAAAGCACCAAGGGATCTTTATCAGATAGCGCATTACTGATTTCATTTGCCATTTTATCGATAGCTATTTGCACTGCTTGATCATCAAACAGGCATTCAGCACGTGAGAACACCGCTTGTGCCTCTTGGGCAGTTATTGCCATTGCTTAAAACTCCTTAAAAATATCCAATTTTTATTATTGCAGCTGATTTCATCTTTGAGAAACTACGTTAAGTAAACTTTATATTTAGTGAAAAACACGCTATATCTCTTTGATTATTATAGATCTAGAATATTTACTCTAGGCAGAAAAATTAGTAGGTGAAAGTCACCGTATCATCATCCATAGCTTCGCTGATAATATAGGCATCACCGACTGTCTCAGAGATTTCAGGAAGAAGGTCTTCTCCCCATATGTCAAGTGTACTTGTGCAGATTTTGAATACTACGCCAGCTTCGCAAGCGTCTTTCATCACTTCGTAAACGGTTTTCCCGGCTTTTTCCTGAATATAGAGTTTTTCGGCAATGCCCTTTATTGCTAACTCACCTGCTCGGCCTGTCAAAATAATCTCGACTTCAAATTCCATTGCAGCGGCTACGGTTGCCTGTAAAAATGGGACACCCAACTCCGAAGGATTGGCTGGATCAGTATTTAGCATAATAATCATCAACTTATCAGCCATTTCTATTCTCCTTGTTAATCTTTAATATCGTTCAATAGCTGTTCACTAGCGGCGACTGCAATTTTCCACTTTTCTGTTTCCATTAATTCTTGCCTGGATTGTTTTGACTGCGCTTGCATTTTCATCAGTCTTTGAGCCGATTCTTCGTTTTGTTGCCATTGCAGTTGTTCAATAACCTCAACAGCACCCTCACGATTATTACAGACCAAAACCATGTCACATCCCGCTGTTAAAGCGAGATTAGCCCTTTCGATAAAACTGCCTGCCATACCTGCCGCAGCCATATTCAGGTCATCACTAAAAATAGCGCCTCGGAAATTGAGCCGATTGCGCAAAATCTGTTGCAACCAGGTTTTTGAAAAACCAGCAGGATTAGTGTCTTGATGGGAATAGACCACGTGAGCGGGCATGATACCTTGAAGTGCATTTATGGCGATGAGCTCTTGGAACGGGATCATGTCTTTATCCATAATATCCGATATTGAGCGATCATCCACAGGTAGTTCTAAATGGGAATCCGCAACTACTGCACCGTGCCCAGGAAAATGTTTCCCTACACTGGCCATGCCCGCTTCTTCCATACCTTGGATATAAGCTCTCGCGATTTGACTCACTGCACTGCCATCGGAATGGAATGCGCGATCTCCGATGACTTCACTCGACCCATAATCCAGATCAAGTACGGGTGCGAAACTGAAATCCACACCAACAGAAATAACTTCACTCGCCATTAACCAGCCCATCGCTTTGGCGATAGCCATGCCTTCGGCACTAGAGTTGTCGTAGATCTTTCCCAGCGGTCGTAAGGGTGGCAATAAAGTAAAGCCATCCTTGAAACGTTGAACCCGACCACCTTCCTGATCGACACAGGTGATAATCGTATTCGGTGTATTCTCGTGAATGGATTTCACCAGCTCGGTAATTTGTTCCGGCGATGAATAGTTTCGTGCAAAGAAAATAATTCCACCAACGAGTGGATGTTTAATTAATTCTTTCTCTTCATCTGTCAGGACTTCGCCTTCCAGATCGATCATTAATGGTCCGATGCTCATAGTTACCTTTCTGTTCTTTCTTAATACTCAAGTTTCAGCGTTCAATTTATCTCAATAGCTGCAACAGACCCGGTGTAGGAACAATATGAAAGTCGCTGTATATACTTCCGTGTAAGCTCGAGGCAGCATCCCTGCTGCCAATGCTTTCATATTGTTCCTACACCGGGTCTGTTGCCACCAACACAACAAGAACTCCGATAGAGAGTTAATCATTACAAAAATTTCTTATTGTTTTCTCGATCGTACATCTAACTTATCGCGCAGCCGATCCCCTAACAAGTTTACCGCAAGTACAATTAATATCATGGCAATGCCTGGTGAGATAACCATATGCGGCGCAACAAGCATATAGGCAGTACCATCACGAATCATACTTCCCCACGATGCATCCGGTGGCTGCACCCCTAATCCTAAAAACGATAATCCGGCTTCCGCGATAACAACGCCAGCAATACTAAATGTTGACTCCACAATAAGCGGTGCACTGATTAATGGAAGTAGATGACGGCGAATAATTGTAAAAGATCCGGTACCTAAAGACACGGCAGCTTGCACATGATCGCGATGTTTTAACGCCATCACTTGCGCTCGAGAGAGACGTGCGAACCCTACCCACCCGACGATTGATAACGCGATAACCACATTCTCGATACCTGGTCCCATAATTCCAGCAAATGCGATGGCTAGCAAAATTCCGGGTACTGCGAGAAAAACATCAATCACGCGGACAATAATCAAATCAAACCAGCCACCAAAATAAGCACTAGATGCACCGATAGCTGTGCCCACCAGCATTGAAATACAGGTTACCCAAAGTGCTACGATAAATGAAGTTTGAGCACCCATGATCATGCGATCGAGAATGGGTCGACCAAGATCATCATAACCAAGCAGTGAATCTAAGTCAGGACCATGCAAAATTTTATGTAAATCTATCGCATCAGGGTCCAATGGCATAAAGGGACCAAAGATAGCAAACACCGCCCAAACGATAATAATAAACAGAGGGAAACTTTTAAAGCTCAAGCGTCGTCTCCCAATCGAATTCTCGGGTCAATCGCCGCGTAAATAATATCGGTAATGACATTAACCACAACGTAGCTCAAGCTAATTAACAAAACACAGGCTTGTACCAGCGGATAGTCTCGTGTTTGAATCGCCTCGATCGTTAATTGACCAACTCCAGGCCATGAAAAAACAGTTTCCGTAATGACCGCACCACCCAATAAAGTACCAAGCTGTAAGCCGACTAATGTGATCACTGGCAACAGCGCATTTCGTAATCCATGGCGGCGTATTACCTGAAATTCACTCAACCCTTTCGCGCGAGCAGTGCGTATGTAATCTTCGTTTAAAACTTCTAATAATGTGCTTCGTATCATCCGCGCTAAAATTGCCGCCATGGCAGTGCCAAGAGTTATTGCCGGCAAAATAAGAGAGCTAAAACCTTCTTTTCCACTGACTGGTAACAAACCAAGCCATATCGAAAAAATCATAATCAGCAAAGGTCCCATCCAAAAATTAGGAATAGACACACCTAACATGCTAAATCCCATTGCAGTATGATCCCATGCAGTGCCTTTTCTGACTGCTGCGATAGCCCCTAACGGAAAGGCAATGACAAGCGCAACGATTATTGAAACCACAGCAAGTTGTGCGGTCGCTGGAATGCGTTGAAGGAGAATATCACTGATGGGCTGGCGATAATGGATCGAAGTCCCTAAATCGAATTGGGCTAATCGGCTCAAGTATTGAGCTAGTTGTGTCAAGACTGGCTGATCTAATCCCAATGCCTGCCGCAACGCTTCACGATCTGCCGGGCGTGCAGATTCACCCAACATCATTTCAACCGGATCACCGGGAACAAAATGGATAAGCAAAAAGACAAGACAAGTCACTCCCAAAATAACAATCAGCGCACTGAAAATGCGAGAGACGAGATAATTAAGCATTGAGTGTTGGGATTTCCAGTCTATTTATTAAAAATAATGAAGTGAAAAATAGTTACGAATCACGGGCATGGATGCAAATAATCAACCGATTTTACTTCTTATTGATCGTTCTTCAAAGGACGATGTTGAAATCAGCATGTTTTCAACTAAAAAAGCCATCGCCATGGATATTTCTCCAAAGAAAATGATTATTTATTGCTCAGCTTCATTCGTGATGTACGATAACTCAACATTGTTCTAAAAAATTGATCTCGGAGATTTTTATCGACAATCTGTTCCTCATCAATCAAAGGTAGATCAGGCAATATTTTTTTCACTTCCTCAACAAAAATTCCATTGGTTAATAACTTCTCGCCCTGAACAGGCACGGTTCCGATACCACAGCTGGGCGAACGTGCCTTTAAAATATAGCCGTCGACATTTAATAATTTTTCTTGCATTCTATGGGCATGATCTTGGAGTGCATCAGTAAAATCATGACTTTCATCATGTACAAAAACTGCGCGAATTCCTTTTTCACTATCGATCAATTGAATGGGTGGACGCGGCACAAAAAGCCCTATCTCGACTTCAGGACAAACAGCAAGCCAGTCTAACTTTTGTGATAGTTCTTGTGTAATAAATGTGTTTAGTTTTTCTCGTCCATCGTAACGAACTTTTTCACCTAACAGGCATTGGCTAATAGCGCAGCGTAATTTTTTCATTTTGGGATTATAACAAAATAATGAAATGTGTTTTTTTAGACAAAGGAAGTTTGGATCGAGGTGATATTAATTTTGATTCGCTAAAATCAAAATTTACAACCTGGGTGGAGTATGAATCAACACAAAGTGATGAAGTAAATGCACGTATCAAAGACGCGGATATTATTATCACGAACAAAGTCCAGATCACCGAAGCGCTTATGGTTAGTGTCAATCAATTAAAACTGATCTGCGTTGCAGCAACTGGCACTAACAATATTGATATTGCAGCGGCCCGCAAACTAAAACTCCCTGTCTGCAATGTCACCGGTTATGCCACTCACTCTGTTGTTCAACATGTATTTTCATTGATTCTCGCTCTCGCTAACAATTTAATCAATTATCATCATCTTGTGTCAGAAGGTGAATGGGATAAATCAAAACATTTCTGTTTACTCAATTACCCTATTACAGAGTTACATGGCAAAACATTAGGAATTATTGGCTACGGTGAATTAGGTAAAGCTGTTGCGAAGGCGGCTCAGGCTTTTGGACTTAATATTCTTATTGCAGAATCATTGAGTGGTCACAATTCGGAAAATAGAATCCCTTTGCCAGCACTTTTAAAACAATCTGATATTGTTTCTTTACACTGTCCGTTAACGCCACAAACCAGCAATTTAATCGATAAAAACTCGTTCGAATTAATGAAACCCACAAGCTTTTTGATTAACGCAGCAAGAGGGGGAATTGTTAATGAGGCTGACTTGCTGGAAGCATTGAAACAGAAAAAGATCGCTGGCGCGGCTCTTGACGTACTAAGCCAAGAGCCGCCACAAGCTAATATACTGATCAACGCTAAATTACCCAATTTAATTATCACCCCTCATATTGCATGGGCGAATAGCACATCGCGGCAGAACTTAGTCAATGAAATTGAAAAGAATATTGAAGCGTTTGTGCAGGGAGAAGAAAGAAACCTGATTAAATAATCTTACTGTTTTTTATAAGACTGTTCTTCAACACCCTGATCATCCTGATACTTAACTTCGTCACCGGGATAAATGAGGTCAGGATTTTTAATATTGCTCCATCGAGCCAACTCAGGATAACGGAAAGGATTATTTAAATAATATTCGGAAAGATCCCAAAGTGTATCTCCCCTGTTAACAACATGTTTGCGCCAGGGAAAAACAGGTGCTGGGGTTTTTGACTGCTGAACGCTCTGTGATAATGGAATAGGCAGAATTGGTAATATTTCTTTTGTTTCAACAACACTGCTTGCAACATTGCTTTCTACAATATTTAAAATTGATTGGCTGTTTGCCACAGTTTCGATATTATTATCAGCCAGCAATTCTATTGTACGAGGATCAGAAAATAATGAACCTTCCCCGTTCATGTAATAATGTTGAACGAAAAAAACAGCAGATGCAGCGATAATGACACTGACAACAAGTCGGAAGCGATTCCCCCCAGGTTTTTCAGGATTTTTCTCCTCTATTCGATTGATAACTTTACGAATCGATGCTTCGCGTTTTTCAGCCATAGCTGATTCAAAATCTTCGTTTAGCGAATCATCATCATTAGTTTCCTGAAAACCACTTTCTGAATTTGAAATATAGTCATTAATAATATGAACTATACTATCGTCTTCTTTAAAATCATTAATCGATGAGATCCCTAACTGACTACTTTCTTTGATTTTGTTTTTTTCTGCGTCAATGTTTAATATTTTATCAGTCGTTTTAATATCTTGCTGATTCTCCGCTGCTGGTGGAACGGTCGTCTCTATTTCACGCTTTTGTTCGATGACTTTTGCACTGGATTTTTCATCATCAGTAACTAATTTTTCTATCTCTGTAAAAGCACTTTCGTGGACGGAGTCTTCATCGAAGTTTGTTTGCAGTGATAAAATTTCTGTCATTGATTTGGAAATTTTAGCAACCGATTTGGATTGTTTAGGGGAGTTATTTTCTAGCGTTAACTGATTTTCTTTGGCATGTTCTTCAATCGCAGAGGCACTATATACCGTCGCATCAAAATCGCTTGCGACACTGCTGCCTGCCATAAATTCTGTAAAGCCGGGGGCAACAGCTGTTTCTTCAGCTGAAACCGAGTTTGAATCAGTTTCTGTGTGGGTTTTAATCGGCTCACTATTTTCCACTATGTCATTATCAAGCGTTTGTTCTACAACAGAATTTTTGTCCTCAATTGCTGAGCTGTTTATGTCTGCATCTGCCAATTTGGTAGTTGCCAATTCAACATACGATGCTGAAGTTTGAGCGTCTAAGTCTTGTTCTATTGCCGACAATGCACTTTCAAAGTTTGTTTCAGTATCTGTTTCAACGGCATTGTTTATTATCGACTTGTTTAGCACATTTACTGATACTGGTTGAGAAAGTTGAGAAACAGTATCGCTTTGATCCTGATCCTCAGACTTAATGTGGTCTGTATTTTTTGAGTCTTCCGGTTCGTCAAAATCTGAATTTGCTGCTACTTGGTGGAACAATTCTGAATGATTTTGAATTGCCCACTCATGTAATCGCTCAGAATCATTCATCGCAATTAAGCGGTCAAATTCAGACTGTAATATTAATTTATCGTGCCACAGCAGCGTCTGATGAAAAATGTTTTCGCCGAGAAACTTAGGAGAAGCCCCCCAGTCTTCATCAGTCGTATTAACAATATCCAGCACTTCGTTAACCCAAAAACCAACGAGACCATATTTGGTTTGGGAAAGAATATAATCACCCGGTTCGTCACCAGACGGAGTTTGAGCAAATTTGTGGAAAAGATTAACAATAGATATGGCTTTACCGCGGTGTTGAATCACACCACTGATATAACTCGCTTGATTGGGGAAATGATGCAGCTCTTGGGAATGAGCACGTACAACAGAGTCAATGGACTCTATTGGTACGCAGCAGGCAACCAGACCTACGCGAAAAATTAGAAACTGCTCTTCTTTCAGTGCGGCTTTCATCATTACGCCATAAAAACATGCTTAATGATAAATAACGACCGATAGCTGGTTAATATTTATAAATTTACAGAAACAGATGAGGATTGATTGTTTTTTACTCACAATAAGAGAGCATCAGAAGTGAATTGAACAATTATTAAGCATCAATATATTTGAGAATACCTTGTGACCAATCTAATACAGATCTCACACGTGGCGATACCAAGCTAGTTGCATCATTATAGTTCACCCATCGAAATTCTTCGTGTTCGGGTTTTCCAATCTCAGGATTAATTGGCAGACTGACTGAATTTTGTTGAGTTTCAGCGAGATAGTATCGCGCTACTTTCCCAATGCCATAAGGGCCCGTCTCGCGATATTGATAACCCCAAGTAAATTGTAAGTCAGTAATTGTCGATTCTTCGCGCACTTCTCTTAAAGCACCATCCAATGCTTTTTCGCCTTCTTCCACAACACCCTTAGGGAAATCCCAGTGATTGTATGCACGTAAAAGCAAGTACAAAAATTCACCTTCTTCGCGGCGAACAACTACGACCCCTGCCGATAATATTTTGGCTTTCATTGCCGAATCCTAAATTCCCTCTTGTTTCATCTTACGTCGTCTCACACGAGAGATATCTTAAACATCTGAACTTTAAATTTTAACGTTGGAGTTTATTTTTTCACCGCTAAAGATATTATTTCAGCCACTCGATAAGAGTATACCCCGATCCATTGCAGGTAATGCAAGTTGTTAAACAATAAAGCAAAATTATTTCTGCGTCCAATCCTGATCATCTTTATAGTCAGTTTTTTGGTATCGGTACTCTATACCAATGGCTCGCTAAGTACGCTGGAAGGTATCAGCTATGACTGGCGTATGTCCGAAATACGCTCAGATAAAAATACCAATAATGACATTGCTGTTGTTTTAATCGACGATGCATCGTTAGACGCTATGGATAATTACGCAGGACGCTGGCCCTGGCCTAGATTTGTTTATGCAGATTTGCTTGAGTTTTTATCATTTGCAGAACCGAAGGGAGTCATGTTTGATATCACTTTTACTGAAAAACATAAAGTAGATGGCGATCAGTCACAAAGCATAAATCAGGATGATCAAGAATTAGTCGAAGCTACCAGCCACTATCCTTTTGTCTATCATGCCGTTCGATTTATTCTGGATTCAATTGCTGATGATGAAACCAGTAATGTAGAACTGAACAAGCCATTACCTGAAGGCACCGTAGAGCTTTTTTCATTACAGCATCGAAACACGCATGGATTACCGCTTAATCGTAATGTTATTGATCTAAAAGCAAAAAATAACAACAATTTTTATTTACCCTTTCCAGAGTTATTAGATGCCAGCAGCGGAATTGGGGTAGTGGAAGTGCAAGCTGACAATGATAGTGTCTACCGTCGCGCTAGATTGTTTCATAACTATCAAGGCAACTATTTCCCATCACTTTCGACAACAGCATTAATTGATGAATTAAAACCGAGAAAAATTACGCACCAAAATAATAGTGTAAAAATCGATGAACTAAAAATCCCCGTCGATAAGTCAGAAAAAGTACTGGTTAACTACTACGGCAACTATAACACTTATTCATTTAGCGGGCTTATCGCTTCATTGCATGCTATTCAAAACGGCGATATAGAAAATGTTCTCGTTGACCCTGAGGAATTGAGAGACAAACTTATTTTTGTCGGTGGTAGCGCTGCCGGACTCAATGATTTAAAAAATACGCCAGTTGACGCAAGATTACCGGGAGTATTCATTCATGCTTCATTGGCAAGTAACATTTTAGATAATGATTTCTTAATTCCTTCAGACAAGAAAATCACCTATAGCTTAATTCTGATTTTCAGCATTATTACGGCTTTAAGTGTGCTTTTTATTAAACGTATTATCTTGAAAAACATACTTCCACTAAGTATTGCGTTACTCTTTTTAACTGCAGCCTATTATTTATTTCAACATAATTATGTCGTTGAGATGGTGGCGCCTATGACATCATTACTCGGTACTTGGGTGGCAGCATTCACAGCCATGGTACTAATGGAAGGTCGTGAAAAGCGAAAATTCAAGCGTATGATGTCTCAATATCTGTCACCAGCGGTATTAAGTACGGTGGTTGATAATCATGAAGAATTTGCGAAAGCTGAAGTGGGTAGCAAAGAAAATATCACCATGCTTTTTTCTGACATACGAAGCTTCACCAATATGTCTGAAAAACTCAGTGCAGAAAAAGTGGTTGAAATGTTAAACCACTACTTCTCTTCCATGACGGATGCTATCTTTAACCAACAAGGCACCATCGACAAGTTCATTGGCGATGCAATCATGGCTTTCTGGGGCGCACCGATCAAGTCAGAAGATCATGCAGAAAAAGCGACAATCGCGGCTTTGGATATGATTAATCGGCTCAAAATCGTCAACGAATGGCTTGAAGAAAAAGGCCTCGACCCTATTGCCATAGGTGTTGGTATCCATACCGGGGACGCCATACTTGGAAATATTGGATCTGAAAATAAACTGGACTACACCATCATAGGCGATAATGTAAACCTCGCGTCACGTATTGAAGGTTTAACCAAACAATACGGTGTCGCAATACTTATTACAGAAGAAACCTTTAAATGCCTAAAAACACCTATACCCTGTGTGCCCGTTGATCTCGTCAGGGTTAAAGGTAAAAAGAAACCTATCAAAATTTTGCAGCCCCTCTTACTGCCTGATCAGGTAGACGAAGCGACATTGCAAGAAGCTTTTAAAATTGCTGAGGCCAGCAACGAAGTATTTGAACACTATCTCAAACAGGAGTGGGATGACGCACTTCTGATACTTAATATGTTGCCTCGCGATAGCGTACATAATCTTATGCGAAATCGTTGTGAAGAATACAAAAAGTCTCCACCGGATATACAGTGGGATGGAGTATTCACCATGACGAGCAAGTAAAAATTCTTAAAAATTATTTGTTTGTGCTAATTCACAGTTCCCTTCATTTCCAGCCCCTGTCGGCGCTGCCATTATCTATATTTCTCTATTATTTTCAATATATTATAAGGTTTTTTGAAGTACTTTAACTACTAACAGTAGTTAAAGAAAAACAATAATAAGGTCGATGAGTTTATTAGAGCCAATCAGAAACTAAATCTTGGAGTAACGGCTATGAAAAAGCTTACCTTTTTACTGGCATTTTTAATCAGCATACCACTGACGACATTCGCCGCGGATGAATATTTGTATGTTATGAGTGCAAGAGCAAAAATCTTATCAAGTCCTGTTTTTGGATCAAAAACACTCGATAACGTATTAAAAGGACAAAAAGTCACTAATCTTGAGAAACACGCAAACTGGTTTAAAGTAAAACATAACGGCCAGGTCGGCTGGATGTCTCGTTTAGCAGTCTCAAATCACCCACCTTTGAAACGTAAACGAAGAATAGCCAGTGAAGACTCAAAGCTTCTTAATAATTCGCGTAAAAGAGCTAGCACTGTTTCAACCACTGCGGCAGTGAGAGGATTAAAGAATATTGACCGGTCTCGCGTTAATAACAAAGACGTTATGGATTTCGCGTCACTTGAAAAAATTGAAAGACAAGCCGTTGACCAAGATGAGCTCTATAGCTTCATGGACTCAATCGGTAAATAAAACCATTATTCAAATAAGCGAAAGGATTCGCAACAATGAAACCATGCTCTACCCTCGCCACCCTTGTTCTAACATTTTCACTTTCATTCTCATCAGCTATTCAGGCTGATGAGAATTTTCGTTCCCGCGCTCATCACGAAAATTCTAACATTGATATTAGCGAAGATATTGATGCTGAAATCCGCTTTGGAAAAACAGTTGCGGCTAGAATTCTCGGTCAATTCCCCCCGTATGAGAACGAAAAACTAGCACATTATATAAACCTGGTTGGCAAGTCCTTAGCTTCGTACTCCAGCCGTGACGAAATCGATTACCACTTTGCTGTGTTGAATGCTGATTTCATTAATGCTTATTCTGCACCGGGCGGTTATATCTTTGTCACCAAAGGCGCTATAAGAGCCATGCGAGATGAATCTGAACTCGCAGCAGTGCTCGCTCACGAAATTGCTCATATTACCGAAAAACACATCGTCAAAGAGTTTAAGATTAAAGGTAAAGAAAAATCAGCGACGAGCGGCATTTCTCAAATATTAGGAAGTTCTCAGAGCTCTACACAAGTTCTGTTTACCCAAGCCGTCGATAATGCGGTTAATAAGTTAATGAAAGAAGGATTCAAACAAAACGATGAGTTTGAATCAGATAAAGTAGCACTGACATTGTTAGCCGCTACAGGTTATGACCCAAAAGCTATGCACCGCTACTTAAAACGCATACAAAAACTAACGGCAAAAGAAGAAAAAAAGTCTGGCCAAAAACCAACACATCCACCTACCAGTGAACGTTTAAAAACACTCAACAGAATTGCAAAAGACGATGGACTAAATAAACTAAAACTCCCCAGAGGGGAAAAAAGGTTTGCAAAATATGCCATTAAATAACCGAGACTTAGTGGGTAAAGTAAAACTAGGAATAAAGAGTTCCACGTTTTACATTTGCTCTTCTTGGATAAATTTTAAAAAGCAAACTTACATCAAATTTGTTGTATTGCAGGTTATAACGAGTGCACTTTTAACACACAGCGTTTTTGCTGATGAATATCACTATAACAATATGCTAATAGGTGATCGAGCTTCAGGATTGGCTGGAGCGTACTCTGCAATATCTGATGACCCTTCTGGTCTTTTTTATAATCCAGCAGGTATTGTCTATGCGCATACAAGCAATATTTCCGCAAACATGAATGCATATAATTTTTCCCAAATCAGGTACAAAGATGTACTTGGCGGACAAGATTGGGTAAGAACTTCTGCCGCCCTCGTTCCCAACTTTTTTGGCATAACTCAGCCATTAGGATCTGGGACTCTTGGTTTTTCATATGCTGTGACAGACTCGATACTGGAAGATCAAGACCAGACTTTTAATGACATCCCCACTGCTGGCACAAAATTCACCATGAATTTCAATAACCAGACGACAGCTAATAACATTGGTCCTTCTTACGCGATGGTCATCAACGATAAACTCTCAATAGGTTTAACCTTGTATGGTTATAATAGAACCGAGGAAAAGATAGCGAGCCAAAGTTTTGATTTTCCTGATACCGAACCTAGCGATATCTATCATTGGGAAAGTATATATTCATCCGTAACTGAATATGGTATTAATCCAATATTAGGTATCATGCTAGCTCCTATTGAAAAGGTTTCATTAGGCTTAACACTATCAAAAATACTATTGTTACATTCAAGCACTAAAACACAACAGAGTTGCGCGACTTCTTTTATTGACGAGCCAACAACAGGAGCGCTGTGTCAGCCTAATTCATTTAACCGTATAGAATTGGCAAGTAATATTAAACGTAAATATCCCTTTACGGTCAACCTTGGTGCCGCCTATTTTGCGAGCAAAAAATTCATGATGAGTTCAAGTATCTGGATTTATGAAGCAATGAACTATAATAAATCACCTTTAGTGAACATAGCAGCAGGATTAGAATACTATATTAACAGTCGCTTTGCGGTACGCATGGGTGGCTATACTAATTTCGCGAATACACCCAAATTAACTCCAAATGCTGTCAATGAATTTAATGAGCACATTGATATTGTTGGTGGAACAATGAGCCTAACACACTTTACCCGCACCTCGTCTATTACATTCGGCGCTACCGGTACATACGGACAAGGCCAAGCTCAAGTGGTCGATGGCAATACAAAAATCCAGGATGTCGAATATATCGGCGCATCCATTTTTATCTCTGCATCAAACTCTTTTTAGTTACCTTTAAACTAAATTTTACTATTCAATAAATAGTTAATATAGAATCTTCCTACATTTTCTATATTCATGGGTATTGTAATAATACTTTTCACACCTTCCAATAATTGATCAATATTCTGAGTATCTTTAATGAAGTAAGCAGGAGAGATTTTAACTTTTAAATCTTTTTTGGAGAGATTCAATACGGCTCCTTCTACAAGTTCAAGAGAAAATTCAGCTAACGCATTGCTTACCCGGTCATTCATCTCAGTTGCTGTAGTTTCGTCTTTATTGTCTTTATCAATTATTTTATTTGCGATGGCTAATGCCGTCTCAGTATAGTGATGAATTAAAATTCGCCCTTCTACACTGCCGCTCGTGTTCACGACAACGGCATACCCATTAAAGTGAAAGTTTTTAATTTTTTCCTGAAATCCCTCTCCAGGTTCTACGTTAAAATCAATCGTGTTATACAATGCCTGACACGATTTATCTGCAAACGGCTTTAACACATCCCACTGCAATGAATTTGTAAACATCTCGTTTTACCTTGTGTTATATCTTTTAGTAAGTATCGTGGTTTAGGCAATAATCTTAAGCCACCGAGTCATATCATTTTCGGGAACACCACTCAATTTCGGTTAGGAATGAAACATAATCACTCGTGCAAGATGTATGAGTTATCGTGCCTCATTCCTAAGGCATAATTTCGCCACCTATCCACTCTAACTCGGCAAAATTACGCCATCTTCAAAATAACTAATAAGCTCAAAAAGGTTGAATATTAATCAGTTAATAGCGATTGGTGATTTAGGCATGCCTTATGAAGAGCAATTAAATAAAACAGGAGGCTAAAATGACTATTCAAAACATAAAATATTGGGACTCTACTACTTCACAAACAAAAAACGAGAATAAAGATAAAATTACAGAAGCACTTGATAAATACAAAACCACATTTAACGCTACCTTGTTCGATATACTTTCTGGGAGACAAACACAATCTCTGTGGGGTAGTTCAATTCCAGGACTATCAAATGATCCATTTTCTGGCGGCTATGATATGTCAGCTATCAATAAAGAAATAGCAACAGCAAAAGAGATGGGTATGGAAAAGGTGCTCGCAGCACGACTACAAGCACCGCTTCCATTTATGAATGAAAATAGTAATTCATATAACAAAGATTCAAACAACCCACTTGATCGAATGACTGAACTCACCATGCAGCTTCATCTTGCACGAGCAAGACGTGCCATTAACAGTGAAGGCAATCATTCGCTTTATTCGTTTGAAGAGTTTGTTAGTCAGGTAAAGAGTGACTAAGTACAAACTGAACTAGTTGTGCGCAATGTGTTGTAAAACTGTAATACCACTAATCCCATTCATCGTGTTCCATGACCATCCATCCTAGCAGGTTAACATTCGTCGCATTAGCCTGAAGGTAGCTCGAAATATCTTTAAACTTGCCCACAAGTCGTTGACGTTAAATCGCATAATAAACACAAATCATCCAGCAGAATGTCGGGCACAATCTTTGAACCAACGCAAGATGAAAACTTGATTAGATAGAATCCGATCAATCTGTAAAGGAATAATAAATATGAAAACAATCTCTCTCCTACAAACACTAACTATTCCATTAGCCGTTGCTTTTTACACTGCCTTCTCGCCTTCTACGCTGTATGCCGATCAAACAGGAGCGAAATCAGATAATTCAAATATCAAGAAGGAAGAATCAATAAAAAAACAACAACGCTGGGCGGCGTTTCCAATCATCGCCAGTAGTCCTGAAACTGGTTTCATGCTAGGTGGTATGTTGTTTCACTTTTTACCTGTGAAGAATCACGGTCAACAAGCGTCAACCATAGACATAAGGACTTTTGCAACAACTGAAGAACAGTATCACATTTCGCTTTCTCCCAATGTATTTTTCAAAGACAACAGATATCGTTTCAACTCTTCGATTATCTATTCTTCCTGGACAGCAAACTATTATGGTCTTGGCAATAACTCTTCAGACGATAATGAAAAATACGAAGCAAATAGCTTAGGTGCTACAGCGACTATTGAAATGAAAGTCTTCGACTCGCTTATTTTAGGGTTACTCGGATCGTATACAAGCGAGGACATAACAACCGAAACCGGTGGTATGCTGCAAACTGAGAATGTCGTTGGAGCAACGGATGTGGACTACGGCGGCCTCGGTATCAGAGTCGGTTATGATACACGGGATAATACCAATGCACCTCATACTGGTGCATTGGCAGTGTATGAATCCACCTGGTTCGATGGAAATTTTAGCAGCGATCATAACTTCAACATCCAATCGCTAGACATTCGTTATTTCACCGAGATTTCAAAAGACAATATCTTAGCGTTTTCCACTCAAATGAAAGACAGCCACGGGCAAGTGCCTTTTCGTGTCCTGTCTTCACCTGATGGAACAATGCTTTTACGCGGAATAGAGAATGGCCGTTATCGTGACAAAATACTTTTGGGATTTCAAAGTGAGTACCGTTTTCCTGTCTCGAAAAAATTCACAGGCACTGCTTTTGCTGAAGCGGCCCAAGTAGCAAGTGAATACTCCGACATTGAAATATCATCTTTCAAAACCAGCCTGGGTGCAGGAATTCGTTATGCGTTAAATCCGAAACAGCGCTTCAACATCAGGGCTGACATTGCCTGGGTGGATGACGGAGTCGGTGTCATCATTAATGTTAAAGAAGCTTTTTGACCTATTATTTCGACACGATCCCGGTATACATATAGAGCCAAATTTAATTGCCCTATTTTCATAGTCTAAACAATTCTCCGTTATTAATTTAACTCCATAATGATTTTATGTACGTCACACACATTATAAAATCCATTTGATTGTTAGTCGCCATTTATGGCAGAAACAGTATTTTTTCAATCCAGACAACTTTAAATTAGTGTAGAATTAGTGTCAAAATTGGCAATAGCCACCCTGCAGTAGCACCACAGCGTTGGTGCGACGTATCCACTGGAAATGGATTTCCTGCGCATACTCGCTCGGTATAATAATTAGGAAGTAATTCAGACTGAGCAACATCACTAGGGAATTCAATACCAGGAGCAATAGGACCTTTAAATATCTTCTTAAATACTTTATCGCGTACTTCAGGCTCAACCCATATCTTGAAACCATCTATGCCGTTATTTGCTAAATAGCCAAACGTTCGGTCTTCGTCAGAGCTAGTATCATCGTGATTTGAGTCGCGAGGGAAATACGGCGCTATTCCCATCCATGCAAAATTACCATCTATACTTCCAATAGCATTGTATAAAATATTAAACGGAGATTCATCGTAATACAGTGTATTTCCAGCGTACACACTGAATGACCTGACACCACTAATGTCAATTAATCTATTGAGTTCATCCGCTCCTAACAGTGTTAGTTTCGCAAGAACAACTGCATTATAAATCACATTAAACTTATCTGGATTAAATTTATTACTATAATCAAGATGCATATCACTTTGTACACGTTGAACCCGCATATGCAGCAGAATAACAATCCACCCACTCTACTAAATCATCGCCAAACTGCCCTGTTTTCAATATATTTTTCGCTTCTTTAGAACTTGCTCGAATATACTCGTCGGTCGCAATTTCCATGTTTCTATCCCAAACTTTTAATGTATCGACTATGTCAACTCCCCAAGTCCTAACTCGATTAATATCTTTAGTTATTTTAATTATCTCATTTTCGATTCTTTCATATTCTTCGTTGGCAACTTCGACAGTATAACTTACAGTTTTCCATAACAAACAATAGCTTGGACCTAATACGACTAAAGCCCAATCGTCACATACTTTCTTTGTTTTCTTCACGAAAATGGTTGCTGGCGTTATAAGGAATAGCTCGGTTAATTCAAGTTGCAATTCCACCAAACTTGTCAAAATAGATGTTGGTGATGCGATATCTAAGAGAGGTTGTAAACTATTTTTAATTCGGCGTACTTCTCGCTCAGTTTTATACATTAAAACTAAATGATACATCTTAGCCTTCTCATACTCGTGCAATACTTTGTTATTTCTTATCAAAGTTTTACTTGTAAAATCAGAAGGAAAATCTGTATCTACAGCTACTAATTGATAAGGTTCTCCCAAAAACTGGCCCTGATGATTTGTAATTTTTGGTTGGTGATTGGCAATATATTTCTCCAAGACAGAGTGCCTTGCTTCTGTATCTAATTCACCATCTAGAAAATCG
>Ga0316204_10000855_pt1 | contig 96961 bp, 93 predicted proteins | sample 6monrhotite_MG_2_FD_205661 | JGI IMG/M metagenome (GOLD analysis project Ga0316204, IMG submission 205661) | Microbial mat bacterial communities from mineral coupon in-situ incubated in ocean water Damariscotta River, Maine, United States -... | ecosystem: Environmental > Aquatic > Marine >... | reverse complement strand
ATACGATAATTCATCACGTAACATGATTAGTTTCCTTTAAAAGGAAACTAATATGCCATACTGAAAAGATCGTTCAAGTACTCTGTTTTACCTTAAACGATCAGCATTGGAACTTGTTTCAGTATCTGGTATTTGTGCCGTTCGATAATAATGACCAACGTAATCGAGTAAACTTTGATTGAGTGCCTTTTTGCCACTCAATTGAAATTGTTTACACACGCTGTCTATAGAATGTTTTTGTAAAATACGCGCAACCAATATACCTGTTTGTTTATCATCGAACAAAGCGTCTTTATTTGAAGAATCATAAACAAAAGACTCTTGAGTTAACGAAACTGTAGACAAATTTTGTTGCAACCATAAATGTAAACTGTACACACAACTGCTATACAATCGTTTTTTGTTAGCAAATGCGTCAATATTATTAGCATCATTAAGCGTTAACGATGGCAGTTGTTCTTTTGTTGCCGCACTAAATATTAGCGCAACTAAACTCGTTTCTAAATATTGATATTGCTCGGTTAATAAATAACTAAAACTTCGATAAAATTCAGTCGTTAAAGTATTTTGTACTGGCATCCCTTGTTGGCTTAATGCATTAAGTAGTAAGGCTGAATGTTCACCACTGGCTTGATCTTTGGTGAACCCAAGACGAATCAATTTAAAATTAGCAGCTAACCAAAACCGTAATAATTGTGTATTCGCGCCAAAGCTTGTGCCTAAAAAGTCGCACTTATTTGTTTTAGCATGATGTTCAATTTTCGACAGAAAAGCGCCACCAATACCTTTATGCTGGATATTTGGATGCACTGCAATACGCATGATACGTAAATAACGATAATCAAATGCTTGCTCAAATCCGCAATAACTCATTAACGATTGTGGCAAGAATTGATTTTTTAAGCGCCTTTTACCATGTAACACCCCGTCAATGGCTTGTTGGTCGCATTCGCCTTCATGCATTAACAAAGCAACCGCAACAATATTTTTGTTGTAAGATAAGCTAACAATATCAACTTGTTTATTATCTAACATCAACTTTAAATCACTGGGACTTGTTTGATAGTGAGCAGTAACTAACACTGAAAAAAGTTGTGATAATGTAGTTTCATTTTCTATCAATTCATATTTATTGTGATGTGTAAATTCCAAATCATTAATTGCAATATTGTCGATTAAATTACTGACATCATTCAATTTTGCGTTAAGTAAACAGCTAGAAAAAACAAATTGCTCTAATGGATCGTTTGCCGCCCAACGAATAGGCTCATGAATATGTAATGCTTGCCATTGCGGTTGTTGCTTGGCTAATATTTGTTGAAATTTTATCGCAAAACCTCGTCCAGCTCCTTCATAACCATGCAAGGTTGTTGAAAAAACCACTCGATGATAAATATTAATAAGTTGTTCAAGTAAATAAACAGGGATTGCTGCCGCTTCATCTATTAAAACTAAATTCGCCGTTGGCTTTTCAGCTAATAAAACATCTATAGGTAGAAAACGGACTGTGGAGTTTGGCAGGTTAGGTAAATTTTCATGAATGAATGTTAACGAATATTTGTCGAAAACCGCATCAGGTAAACTGTTAGCCAATTGCTGAAAAAATACCGTTAGCGCTTGTGCATGAGGAGCGCTAATTATAATAGTTAATGGTGCTTTGGTATTTTCTATTAAGTTTGCACAGGCAATAGCCAACGCTGAAGACTTCCCTCTGCCTCTATCAGCGGTTAATACTAATGGTCTATTGCGATGACCTAACATTACTTTTTTAATCGCTTCTACGGCGGTTAATTGCTCTTTAGTTTTACAGCTTAAGTTATATTTAGCTTTTGGCATTGTGCCAATTTCTTCAAAGCTAGTTTTTTCGGTGTTATTTAGTACAACGCTTTTCTGTTCAAGATCGCTTTGTTCTAGGCTGGTTTGCCTAATGATTAAGACATTTTCATCATTGTTAAATATTTGAACAAAACGTTGTAAAAATAAATTATTTTTTAATTTCTTACTATCATTTTTGTTATTTTGGCCATTTGAGTCATTATGAAAATTGGGCAATAATAAAAAAAGTAGTCCACCTGCGCAAAGTGTTCCAGAAAGCGCTGCAAATGCATCAATGTTTAAGTTAGTACCTTCAAAAATTAAAACCTGACACTGGCTGCCTAAATAATGGCGATAATTTTTCGCATTAAGTTGAGCATGCTTTCTCGATAAAGGCTTAATCATTGATGTATTTGCGCTGCTGTTATTTTGAGAAGCTAGTTGGTCATTTTCTTGAAAAACATAACAAGATTTATCATTATTTAAATCATCTAGTTGATTTAAAGTTATTGGTGAAGAATTCAACAACGAATATGCCCAAGTTATGTCGCCAGACAGCACAATTAATTTTCTGTGAGCAAATTTTTCAGCTTGTAGCTGAGCAGAAATCATACAGACATTAAATTCAGTAGCGTTCATAAATATTATAAAGCTTATTGTTTAGACAAAAATTGATTATTTATAGTTTAACAAGCTATTGAATATTTAGAAATTCTAAAAAATTATAATTTTACACTTGAAAAATGATCCATTTATACCTAACTTCACAATATTAGAATTAAACAATTTGAGAGACATAATAAATGAGTGACGATTTTATCGATGTTGATGACGGCTTAGATGACGATAGCATGGATGATAACGATCCTACTTTAGAGGATGAAAGAGATAATATGACCAATTCTGAACGTGCCGCCCATGATAAAGCGGTTCGTAAACGCATTGATGATTTATTAGAAAGAAAGCATCTTAAAGAAATGCTTGATGACGAAGACGATTGGGATATTTAAATTCCCTGAATTAATATTCTTATTTCAAAACTATTTTTATAACTTTTGAAATAATCAACCAAACGACAAAATATATCTGTTGGATATTTTGTCGTTTGGGTAAATAAAATGATTATTACAAAACTCACCTTAGTGTATGCTAAATTTATTAAATATAGATAACTTTTAGCTTCTAAATACCACCATCACAAATAACCACTCGTAAGGTTATAGAATCGACAAAGCGTATACAAATACCCATTAATAATATTTAATTTTCTTAATGATATGTATCACCTATTTTCACTATTCGTTTTACTCAAGTAGGTGCTACAATAATAGATATTATTATTTATATTTTAAGCATTTATCAGTATGACTTTTATTGAAAAATTACGCTGTTTACTTACTTTTGGCCAAGGCGTAGCGTTACCTCTTCCAACAATTTCAGACAATCAGGACCCTTTGGAATTATTTAAACTATGGTTTGACGACGCCAATAAGTCAGGAATATTACTGCCTGAAGCTATGTCGGTAAGTACCTGTGGCGAAAATGGTCAACCAAGTTCACGTATGGTGCTTTTAAAAGAATTTGATGAAAAAGGCTTTGTTTTTTATACCAATTACGGCAGTAAAAAAAGTCATCAACTTGGCGAAAATAATAAAGTTGCTCTATTATTTCATTGGAATGTATTACAACGCCAAATCCGTATTGAAGGCGTGGTTGAAAAAGTAAGTAGCGAACAATCTGCGAATTATTTTCATAGCCGTGATCGTGGTAGCCAAATTGGCGCATGGGCATCTAAGCAATCACAAAAATTACATAATGATATCGAGCTTCAAAAGAAAGTGGCTCATTTTAATAAATTATACCCACAAGGTGAAGTACCGCACCCTGAATTTTGGGGAGGATGGCGGGTAAAGCCGACATACATTGAATTTTGGCAAGGGCGAGCTAGTCGCTTACACGATAGAATTTGTTTTGATAAACAAGATAATTCTTCTGAAGAAGATAATTGGCAACAATATAAGTTAAACCCTTAAAATGTAAATAATATTACTAAAGGTATGTAGATGGATTTAAACCTAACTAAAAGTATAGATTACAAAAGAAAGCGTTTGTTGCAAATATTTTATGCTGTCGAAATTGCAATAGCATTAAATTTTTTTCTTAATATTTATAATGAGAATATTCCACAAGTCATTGGTATGGCAGTCGTTTTCACTCTGCTCTTGGGTGTTTATTGGCTCATAATTCATGAAAAAACAACTTTAGCGGGAAATTTTTTATTACTAAACGCTTCTTCTTTAATGTTGATCTACATGTGGATTTTTGAAGGAATTCGAGATGAAGTACTATTGATTTTTCCCGCCATTATATTGTTTTCTCTGCACATTGGCAGTCGTATATTCGCATTAGTTATCTACATAACAGTTTGTATAAATATTATTTTAATAGGCTATTTAAATGAATATGGATATATCAATAATATTCAATCAGGTAGTACTATTACCTCAGCTATAATCATCATTATAATATTATCGGTAATTGGGTACAGTGTTTGGCTAATTTCAGCTGATTTAATTGCAGCTAACAATGCCTTAACCAAATCTAAAATAGAATTAGAGTATCGTGTAAAAGTACGTACTAGTGAATTAGAAACTTCGATAAGACAACTTACCAATACACAAGATCAACTTATTGAATCAGAAAAAATGGCATCACTTGGTCGATTAGTTGCAGGGGTTGCTCATGAAATCAATACTCCCCTTGGCATATCACTTACAGCAGCATCGCACTTAGAAGTAGAAACAACTGACTTTACACAAAAGTTCAATAACAACCAAGTCAGTAAAAATAGTCTTAATAATCAACTTGAAACGACACAGGCGAGTACCAAATTAATTTTATCAAATCTGACCCGTGCGGCCAATTTAGTGCAAAGTTTTAAAGAAGTTGCCGTTGATCAATCCAATGAACAAGGCCGTAAAATTAACTTGAAAAATTATCTCAATGAAATTTTATCGAGTTTACAGCCAAAAATTAAAAACACTGGATATACCGTTGAATTATGTTGTCCTGACGATCTTGTTATTTTCAGTATACCGGGCGCTATTGCGCAAATTATTACTAATTTATTTATAAACGCAATTACTCATGGTTTTGAAAAACTAAATGAAGGCATTATTAAATTGAATGTTATCGAAAAAACAGAAAAAAAAGAATTAGAGATAGTCTTTAGTGATTCTGGTTGTGGCATCAATGAAGAACATTTACTAAAAATATTTGAACCTTTTTTTACAACTAAACGGAGCAGTGGTGGCACTGGACTAGGTATGCATATTGTCTATAACTTAGTTAGTCATTCCTTACAAGGATCAATTCATTGCACCAGTAAAGTAGGCGAAGGGACACAATTTACAATAAACTTACCTAACCAACGACCCGAAACTAATCATTAATAGATTCGTTCTTGATATATGTCAAAAATCACATAAAAAAAGGAAGGTAACCCTTCCCTTTTTTTATGATAAATTGAGACTAACCGACTAGAGACAACAATACACCAGCGGCTACTGCTGAACCTAATACACCAGCTACATTTGGCCCCATAGCATGCATTAACAAAAAGTTATGCGGATTAGCTTCTAGCCCAACTTTATTTGCTACACGTGCGGCCATTGGCACAGCAGAAACACCCGCAGCCCCAATAAGTGGGTTAATAGGCGTTTTAGAAAATTTATTCATCAGTTTTGCCATTAACACTCCACCAGCCGTACCAATTGAAAAAGCAATGGCACCAAGCGCTAAAATACCTAACGTTTCAACATTTAAGAATTTATCTGCGCTAAGCTTTGAACCAACCCCTAAACCTAAAAAGATGGTAGTAATATTAATTAATTCGTTTTGAGCGGTAGAACTTAAACGATCGACTACACCAGATTCTCGCATTAAATTACCTAAACAGAACATTCCTACTAATGGGGTTGCCGCAGGTAAAAAGAAAATGGTTGCTAGTAACACTGCTAAAGGGAAAACAATTTTTTCAACTTTAGTTACATGACGTAGTTGAGCCATTTCGATTTTACGCTCATCTTCGCTGGTTAACGCGCGCATAATTGGTGGTTGAATAATAGGCACTAATGCCATATATGAATAGGCAGCTACCGCAATTGCTCCCAATAATTCAGGGGCTAATTTAGAGGCTAAAAATATTGCCGTTGGTCCATCTGCACCGCCAATAATAGCAATGGCGGAAGCATCTTTTAAGGTAAATTCAATACCCGGCACTGCATTTAATGCAATTGCGCCAAACAAGGTAGCAAAAATACCTAGTTGTGCCGCTGCGCCTAATAAAAGCACTTTAGGATTAGCGATTAACGCGCCAAAATCGGTCATTGCACCAACACCCATAAAAATAATGAGTGGGAAAACGCCCGTATGAATACCTACTTCATAAATATAATGAAGTAAGCCACCGGCTTCAGTAAAGCCCGCTAACGGGATATTCGTTAATATTGCACCAAAGCCCATTGGTAATAACAATAGCGGCTCAAAGTCTCTTGCTATGGCAAGATACAATAACAAACAACCAACTGACATCATGATCACTTGGCCATACTCAAAATTAGCTAGGCCAGTTGATTGCCATAAAGTATTTAATAATTCCATAAATTCCTCTACGACATACTAATTAAGGCGTCACCAACACTAACTGCGTCGCCTTCTTTAACATGAACTGCGGTAATTGTTCCCGCATTTACAGCGCGAATTTCGGTTTCCATTTTCATCGCTTCCATTACAATAACAACATCGCCCGCATCAACCTGCTCACCTTCATCAACCATAACTTTAAATATATTACCCGCAAGTGGTGAATTAAGTGTTTCGTCGGCAGATACCGATGCTGATTGTTTCAATACTTCGCCACCAGAACCTTTACCCGGAGCAATACTGTCTAATGTACCGCCCGCGGCAACCACAACGTCATAAACTTTACCATCAACTTTTACTGAATAACTTTCTGGCCCGGTATTTTTAGCCTTAGTTTTACTAGATTCAGCGGGAGTATCTTCTTTAGTTGGAACAGGTTCAAATGCATCTGGATTATTACGATTTTCTAAAAACTTTAAACCTATTTGTGGAAACAAGGCATACGTTAAAACATCGTCAATACTCTCATCTGCTAATTCAATATTTTTTTCTTTCGCTAAAGTGGTTAATTCGGCGGTTAAGCTATCTACTTCTGGCGATAATAAATCCGCAGGACGACAAGTTACCACTTCTGCTCCGTCTAATACTCGTGCTTGTAACTCAGCATTTACTGGCGCAGCTGTAGCACCATATTCGCCTTTTAATACACCAGCAGTTTCTTTAGTGATTGATTTATAACGCTCACCCGTTAATACGTTTAATACCGCTTGTGTGCCAACAATTTGCGAAGTTGGTGTTACTAAAGGAATAAAGCCTAAGTCTTCACGAACCTTTGGAATTTCAGTAAGCACATCATCTAAACGATCAGCTGCACCTTGCTCTTTTAATTGGTTTTCCATGTTAGTTAACATGCCACCAGGTACTTGAGCGAGTAAAATTCGCGCATCTATTCCGCGTAAACTTCCTTCAAATTTAGAATATTTTTCACGAACATTTCTAAAATAGGCGGCAACTTCGGCTAATTTTTCTAGATCTAAACCGGTATCACGTGCGGTACCTTCAACCATTGCAACTACGGTTTCTGTTGGTGAATGGCCATAAGTCATACTCATTGACGAAATTGACGTATCAATCACATCAATATCAGCATCAATCGCTTTCATGTGCGTTGCAATACTTAAGCCTGTAGTGGCATGGCAATGCAATGAAAGTGGTAAGGCTACAGTTTCTTTTAAACGAGAAATAAGCTCAGCCGCATCATAAGGCTTTAATAAACCCGACATGTCTTTAATACAAAGTGAATGTGCGCCCATATCTTCAAGCTGCTTAGCCATTGTTAACCAACCGGCTAAGGTGTGCACAGGGCTTTCGGTATAACTTAAAGTGCCTTGCGCATGTGCGCCAACTTTAACTGCCGCTTTAATTGATGTTTGTAAATTACGTACATCATTCATTGCATCAAAAATTCGGAAAACATCAATACCATTGACATGAGCACGTTCAACAAATTTTTCAACAACATCGTCAGCATAGTGACGATAGCCTAAAATATTTTGCCCGCGAAATAGCATTTGTTGTTTAGTATTTGGCATCGCTTTTTTCAAAGCGCGTAGGCGTTCCCACGGATCTTCACCCAAATAACGAATACATGAATCAAACGTTGCGCCCCCCCAAGATTCAATAGACCAAAAACCTACTTCATCAAGCAAAGGTGCAATAGGCAGCATATCTTCTAAACGTAATCTTGTGGCGAGTAGCGATTGATGGCCATCTCTTAATACCACTTCGGTGATCCCTAACGGCTTAGTCATTTGTTTTACTCCTATTGCGTCGCTTTTTCAGCTTTCGTATTAGTATTTAAATTTGCGTGTTGTTGACGATATTGAGTTACAGCACCTGTAATTGCAGCAACGATAGCAGGTGAAACACCATCGCCAAGTTTAGTGCGGTTTGATACTTTTTTTGTTTTCGTTTGTTTTACCGGATCAGGATATTTTTTTGCTAACGGCGAAAGCACAAAATTAATAATAAAAATTAGCAAGCCTAAAAAGGCATAAACAAACACCATACCCACAAACAACAAAGTACCAGCTTCAATAAATAACTGGTTCATATTTTCCACCTTACTCAATATATCGTACAAAATTTAGTAATTAGAATAATCACTCCAATTCTGAAAAACAAATCTAATTTGCCAGTTTCAGAAAAATAATTGTTCGTCAATAGTTACATTAGATATTTTTAGATTTTTATCTAATATTTTCAAATAAAAATTCACAAAAAACAGTAATTATAATATTGTATACAATAAATTGACCTACTTTTATTGGTTTTACTTGATTTTGTATGCAAAATACAAAAATCACAAAACATCACCAAAATGAATAATGATTATTTACAACTATGTATAACTGAGATCTTTATTGCCCACTTACTGCTCAAATATGGGTTTTATTATAGGTGAACTTATCTCTAATTGATGAATGAAAACCAGTCAAAATACTTTTTTTCAAAGTGGCGATTGCTATAGGAGTCGAACCTGCGACCGAAAAGGCTCAGTCGTAGCCAACTCTTAACCAACAAGAAGCTATCCAGCTGAGCTTCTCGTCCACTCTCTAAAAATTGATAGTATTCACTTAAGCGTTAAATTTTAGACGAAAAAAAACAGTCAAATGACTGGTTTTCTCAATGTGGCGATTGCTATAGGAGTCAACCTGCGACCGAAAAGATTCAGTCGTAGCCAACTCTTTACCAACAAGAAGCTATCCAGCTGAGCTTCGCGTCCGCTCACTCAAAATTGATAGTATTTACTTAAACGTTAAATTTTAGGCGAAAAAAAACCAGTCAAATGACTTTTTTCAAAGTGGCGATTGCTATAGGAGTCGAACCTGCGACCGAAAAGATTCAGTCGTAACCAACTCTTTACCAACAAGAAGCTATCCAGCTGAGCTTCACGTCCGCTCTCCAAAAATTGATAGTATTTATTCAAACGTTAAATTTTAGGCGAAAAAAAACCAGTCAAAATACTTTTTTCAAAGTGGCGATTGCTATAGGAGTCGAACCTGCGACCGAAAAGATTCAGTCGTAACCAACTCTTTACCAACAAGAAGCTATCCAGCTGAGCTTCACGTCCGCTCACTCAAAATTGATAGTATTTACTCAAACGTTAAATTTTAGGCGAAAAAAAACCAGTCAAATGACTTTTTTCAAAGTGGCGATTGCTATAGGAGTCGAACCTGCGACCGAAAAGATTCAGTCGTAACCAACTCTTTACCAACAAGAAGCTATCCAGCTGAGCTTCACGTCCGCTCTCCAAAAATTGATAGTATTTACTCAAACGTTAAATTTTAGTCGAAAAAAAACCAGTCAAAAGACTGGTTTTCTCAATGTGGCGGACGCGGCAGGAGTCGAACCTGCGACCGCCTGGTTCGTAGCCAGGTACTCTATCCAGCTGAGCTACGCGTCCGCGGTCAAGTATTATTTTATATCTCACTCCGAGATAACGAACCTTGTTCGTAGCCATCTTAACCTAAATAATTTATCCAGTTAAGCGAGGGATTCACAATCTAAAAATTTATTTATACAACCTTAATAGTAGCTGTTTTTTATTGCTTTACCACTTTACTTTCATTGAAAGAAAAGTGGCGGACGCGGCAGGAGTCTAACCTGCGACCGAAAAGACTCAGTCGTAGCCAACTCTTTACCAACAAGAAGCTATCCATCTGAGCTTAATGTCCGCAATAACCTATTTTTATATCTCGGCTAGAGATAGTCCACTTTCTTCGTTAAAAGAAAAGTGGCGGACGCGGCAGGAGTCGAACCTGCGACCGCCTGGTTCGTAGCCAGGTACTCTATCCAGCTGAGCTACGCGTCCGCAATAACCTATTTTTATATCTCGGTTGGAGATAACAACAGAAATGGCGGTGAGCGAGAGATTCGAACTCTCGATCGGATTTAAAGCCGATACTCCCTTAGCAGGGGAGCGCCTTCGGCCACTCGGCCAGCTCACCTTTATTTCTATCTTACACTGAGGAAGAACTAACCTCTACAATATTGGTAATTAAGTATATTTACTTTACAACCTACACTGTTAAAAGCTTTAGGCCACTGGCCTGCCTCTTCAGTGGGTGCGAATATTAATGGATATAAAAAATATGTCAAACAATTTCTTAGCTTTATTGTCTGTTTGATGAGATTTCAGCCAACAAGGTATATTTTTAACCAACAAAATACCTCCATTATCTTATTTTGTACTTAAAAACTAAAAATCAGACAATAAAAAGCCGACTAGAGAGTCGGCAATTCGTTCGATGAAAAATTATAAATTACCTGTCGGTTCCTTTTCATCTTTCTCGGCTTGGATACGCATGTAAATTTCTTCACGATGTACAGAAACTTCCTTTGGTGCATTTACACCAATACGTACTTGATTGCCCTTAACTCCTAAAACAGTAACGGTGACTTCATCGCCAATCATTAATGTTTCACCAACTCGACGTGTTAATATTAACATGCTTAGTTCCTTTCCTTTATATGGTTAAAATTGAACTCCACTAAATTTTTATTTTATATTTACGAAGCTAGGCGCAAATATAAAGTTAGACTAGTTTTGTGAAAACACCTAAAAGATTATTTAAATTCCACTAATCTGAAAGCGCTAAATTAAAAATACTATGCAATGCATGAACACCTTCAATTAAGTCTATCTCATTAATTATAACAGATAAATAAAAATCAGAGCTAGAAATCAATTGTATATTGATATTTTTTTGTGCCAGAGTTGTATGAATTATATCAGCCAGCCCTGTCTGCGATTTTAATTCATAACCAACGATTGAAAGTTTAGCTACATCCTCAGTAATTTTAATTTCATCTGTATTGTTTATTTGTGGTGCTAATTTCAAAATAGCTAATGCATTAATTTGGTCATTTTTATGTAATGTGAAGCAGAATGAATTTTGCTTTACCCCGTGGCTTACTTGGTTTTTCATATCAATTTCAATATTATTCTCTTCAAGTATTTTACAAATTTCAATAATTGGCAAAGAACTATTGGCTCGGGTAATAGTGAGCATGATTTCATGTTGATGATGCACAATACTAGTAACACTTTGTCGATTAACTGGCATATCGTGATCATTTTTATTAATCACTTTAGTACCCTCACCTTGGTTAAAACTACTTAATACTCTAATCGGTAAATTATGCTTCATTGCATATTCTACAGAGCGATTATGCAATACTTTAGCGCCAAGGCTTGCCATCGCTAACATTTCATCAAAAGAAATAAAATCAATCTTACGAGCTAGAGGTTCAATGCGAGGATCGGCGTTATAAATGCCATCGACATCAGTAAATATTTGACATTCGCTAGCACCAAGCGCTGCTGCTATCGCTACCGCAGAGGTATCTGATCCTCCACGTCCTAAAGTGGTAATGTTACGCTCGCTATCTACTCCCTGAAAACCGGCCACCAATACAATTTGCTCTTGTTCAAGTGATTGCAGTAACCGCTTGGTTTCTATATTTTTAATGCGCGCACGGCCAAAATGGTTATCTGTATAAATGCCCACTTGATGGGCTAACAATGAAACCGCAGAATAACCACGTTGAATTAAGGCGATAGCAAGCAAGGCAATGCTGGTTTGTTCACCAGTCGACAATAGCATATCAAGTTCACGGCTTGAGGGTTGTTTATCTAAGGAATGTGCCATCGCTAACAAACGATTTGTTTCACCAGACATGGCAGATAAAACTGCGACAACTTGATGACCTTGTTGTCGGGTTTTTATAATATTTTCAGCGACGGCTTCAATACGATTAAGGGAACCTACCGAGGTTCCCCCATATTTTTGGACAATAACAGCCAATTAATTCGCTGCCGCTTAAAGTCGTTCGGTAAGCCAAGCTTCAACAGTAGCTAAAGCGGCAGGAACATTTTCAGGTTGACTGCCACCTGCTTGAGCCATGTCAGGTCGACCACCACCTTTACCGCCAACTTGCTGAGCAACCATATTGACTAATTCACCCGCTTTTACTTTACCGATTAAATCTTTGGTTACGCCAGCAATTAAGCCCACTTTGCCATCGTTTGGCGCTGCTAACACAATAATACCTGACTGCATTTTATTTTTTAACTCATCAACCATGCCACGCAATGCTTTAGACTCAACGCCTTCTAAGTTAGCGATTAACGCTTTAATCCCATTAATTTCTATGGCTTGACTAAGAATGTCAGAACCTGCTTGTGTAGCGAGCTTTTGTTTTAACAAACCAATTTCTTTTTCGAGCGCTTTATTTTTGGTTAATACTTGTTCGATTTTTTCACTGACGCCAGCAACATCTGATTTAACTTTATGTGAAATATCCGCAAGTAATTGTGATTGCTGCTCTACAAAATCAAGTGCGCCTTGCCCTGAAACCGCTTCAATACGACGTACTCCAGCCGCTATCCCTGATTCAGATACAATTTTTACTAAGCCGATATCGCCGGTACGGTCAACATGCACGCCACCACATAATTCAATTGACGCATCACCTAAGGTAACAACACGTACTTCTTCGTCATATTTTTCACCGAACAATGCCATTGCGCCTTCTTCTTTAGCGTCATCAATTGCCATTAATTGGGTTTTACGTTGATGGTTACGACGAATTTCAGTGTTTACCATGCGTTCAACTTGCTGTAGTTCAGCTGCTGTTACCGCTTCAAAATGTGAAAAGTCAAAACGTAGTTTATCTGCGTCACACAATGAACCTTTTTGACCAACGTGTTCGCCCAATATTTTACGTAATGCGGCATGTAATAAATGTGTCGCTGTATGATTTTTAGTAATTGCTTGGCGACGCTCAACATCGATTTGTGCATTAACAAGATCGTTAACACTAATCGTTGCTTTAGCGATACCTTTATGAGCAAAAGCATTACCAAGTTTTGTAGTGTCTTGAACTTCAAAACAACTATTATTGTTAATGATTAATTGCCCACTGTCGCCTACTTGACCACCCGATTCAGCATAAAATGGTGTGTTATCTAAAATAACCACACCTAACTCGCCCGCTGCTAACACTTTAACCGCTTCACCAGTTTTATTATTAAATAACTCAACTACAGTCGCTGAATATTCATTGTTGGTATAACCTTCAAAGTGTGTTTTTTGATCTGATTTAAGCTGTTCGTTGTAATCGGTACCAAATTGACTCGCTTTTTGTGCACGTTCACGTTGGGCCTGCATGGCTTGATCAAAACCTTTTTGGTCAATGTGCAACTCGCGTTCACGAGCAATATCTGCGGTTAAATCTGCTGGAAACCCGTAAGTATCGTATAATTTAAACACATCTTCACCACCGATAGTGTCGCCTTTAAGATTGCTAAGAATATCTTCGAGTAAATTCATACCGCGATCTAAGGTGCGACCGAATTGTTCTTCTTCAATGCGTAATAATTTTTCGATAGTCGTTTGCTGTTGAACAAGCTCAGGATAAGCCTCGCCCATTTGGGTAATTAACGATGCCACTAATTTATGGAAAAAATGTCCTTTTGCTTCTAATTTATGACCATGGCGAATAGCACGGCGAATAATACGACGTAACACATAACCCCGACCTTCGTTTGATGGCACCACACCGTCAACAATTAAAAAGCTACACGAACGAATATGGTCAGCAATAACACGTAATGATTTATGCGCCAATTCATTACAATTAAGTAATTTCGCTGTGTCATTAATTAACGCAGTAAAAATATCAATTTCGTAATTGCTGTGTACGCCTTGCATAATGGCAGCAATACGCTCAAGTCCCATTCCGGTATCAATAGACGGGTTTGGCAGAGGCTCCATAGTGCCGTTGGCTTGACGATTATATTGCATAAATACAATATTCCAAATTTCAATAAAACGATCGCCATCTTCATCGGGTGATCCCGGAGGACCACCAAATATTTCTTCACCGTGATCAAAAAATATTTCAGAACAAGGGCCGCAAGGTCCTGTATCACCCATTGACCAAAAGTTGTCTTTTGCGCCTATGCGAATTACGCGTTCAGCTGGTACGCCAATTTTTTCAAGCCAAATTTTTTCAGCTTCGTCATCTTCTTCAAAAACAGTTACGGTTAATTTTTCTTTCGGTAATTGCAATGTTTCAGTTAAAAATTGCCATGCAAAACTAATTGCTTCTTCTTTAAAATAATCACCAAAACTAAAGTTACCCATCATTTCAAAAAAAGTATGATGACGTGCCGTATACCCGACGTTTTCTAAGTCGTTGTGTTTACCACCTGCGCGAACGCAACGTTGCGCAGAAGTAGCGCGAGTATAGCTGCGTTGTTCTGCACCTAAAAACACATCTTTAAAGGGCACCATACCAGCATTGGTAAAAAGTAACGTTGCATCATTGCCCGGAACTAAAGAGCCACTTTTAACAATTTGATGTTGCTTAGAAGCAAAGTAATCTAAAAAGGCCTGGCGTATTTCGGCGGTAGTTTTGATCATGGTTTATCCAATTATCTTTAAAATTTATTTATTGATTCTATTAATTTGTTTTTTTAATCGTTACTAGTGTTTATTAAGGCAAATATTTGATCTAATGAAAATCCTCTAGATTGCATAAAACGCAAGCGTTTGGCTTTATCTTTTCGATCTTTAATTGCAATATCAGCAAAACGCTTATTATACGCAAGCTCGGCTTGTAGATACCAATCAATTTGATGGTTTCTTGCTTCTTCTCTGATTATATTCTCACAAACACCTTTATGTTTAAGCATTTGCTCTATATATTGCCAACCATAGCCTTTTGATACACGATTTCGAATAGTGCATTCTGCGAAACGTTGATCGCTTTGATAATTTTTTTCTTGAAGATATTCAATAACTAAATTTATATCTGATAACAAATATTCTTTTGCTTTTAATTTATCAATTAATTCAAGTGTCGAGTGTTCTCGACGAGACAAATAGTTTATAGCACTATGTAATACTTCAGTTTTCAATCAGTTACCTTGAAAATAAGACAAATTTGTGTTTGATTATTATTTTACCTAAATTTTACCTAAAGGCGAAGAATATATACGTATAAAGATAACTTTTTACTTTCTGTTAATAATCGCGCAAAATACAAATAATTAACCAATTTTACCTAGATGGCTATTACTCAATCAGCTGCCTAACTAACACAAAATAATAAACAGGGATCTGTATGACGGCACGACTGCATAAAATTGTCCAATTGTTCGTTTTGACTACATTTATTTTAACTCTGCAAGCTTGCGGTGGTTCAAGTAGTAGTACTCCTCAGTTCTCCATTTCTGCCGATACCACTTCTATTGGTATCAGTAATGAAATATTCAAAGAATCAACCACGACTTTTGAGGTTAAAGTAAACTTTAAAGGTGATGGATTATTAGTCGGTTTTGCGCCAGATGCACAACCTGCAACATGGTTGAATTATCGTACTGGTGAAGTAACCGAGACTTCTGCCACTTTATTTATTGACGTAGTGAATGCGCAATTTTTACCAGCCAATCTTTATGAAACAACATTAAGGCTTTCTACCGGAGATGTAACCACCAACGATTTGGTTAATCAAGATATCGATATTTCCTTATTAGTATGGAAGCTTATAAGTTTTGGCGAGACTTTTGGCGCAGATTCTATTACTAGTCAAACATTTGAATTTAATAACCCGGAGCAATCATGGACCGTGGCAAGCGATGTTGATTGGTTAACCGTTGACACTGTTTTTGATAGCGAAACTAATAAAAGTACGGTGACCTTAACACCAGATCTCACCAAATTTTCACAATCAGGCTTAAATCTGGGTAATTTAGTTTTTAAAGGAAATACTGGCGAGACTAACTTTCCTGTAGAGCTAGGATTAGACAATGTCTATTTATATGCCGATAAAGCAAACATTGCTTTTAGTTCTACCAAGAATATTAATGCAACACAAAGCACCATTACTATTAACAGTAACAATCCACAAAGTTTTGATTGGCAAGCTCAAACAACAGCACCTTGGCTAACACTAACCCCAGTGGAAGGCACAAATCAGTTAACAATAACAGCCGATGAAAGCCTTGCCACTGATAACATGTTATCGACAGCTGAAATTACAATTAGCCCTAAAGCCGATCCTGAAAACCCAGACGCAATTAGCCCCGTGATTAATGAAACCATTCATGTCAGTTTATTTAAAAGTGATGCTATCACCACAACGCAAACTATTAGCGACATTACTACCAATAACAACGCAGTGGTCAACGCCCCATTAAAACCTTATGTTTACATTGGTGTTGCCAATGAATTACGGGTTTACCATCAATACACAGGAGAGCTAATCAGCAGTACTATAATTGCACCAGAAAATAGTTTATTAGAACAATTTGTAATTCATCCTAATGGTAAATTATTACTTACTAAAGCCGATGAAACTGTTGTTGATGAAAGTAATTTAGATGCGAATGGTAATCCGACGGTAAACATAGTCACCCATCGTTATAAAATAAATTTAGATGATTTAACGAGTGCTGAAATCAATGAGGCAACGATTGAATTTGAACCGGTTAAATTTGTTCGTTTTGCTGGTCGTTACTTTGTGGTTACACAGCTGCTTGAATATGCAGACGAAAATTTACAGCGATTAGCATTAGATAATGAAACCGCCTTTTTTACTCGCGGTATTAACATGGCGCCAATTGCACAAAGCTTATTTGCCTTCGATCCTAACAGTAGTATGTTCAAACGTTTTACCGCCACCGTGAATGATTTTACTGTTGATAAAATTTTCACAACCAAAACTCATGAGTATAAACCTGAAAACCTTACCGACACCGATACTATTTCAGATTTTGTTGTTTCCAGTGATGAAACAAACATTTATGCAATAAGTGCTACAAGTGAATGGATAAGTTTTGATGGTAATGCATTTACGGATAATGGTTTATTAGAAAGTAATTCCGATATTGTTACTTTAGCAATTGCGTTAAGTGATAATAATCGACCGCATTACCTTCGGTTTGATCCAGCAAATCCTACTAATGGATTTTATATTAACGTTTATGATCAACAACAAGCGCTTGTGGCAACACTACCTATTGTTTCTAATCAAACGAACAATATTTCTTTATCGGCAGATAACAAGCGTTTAGTAATAAATGAAACTTCAGCCTCTGCCGTTGAAATTGTAAATCTTCAACAGTTTAATACTTCAACTAACACCTTGAATTTTAATACCACGTTGGGTAATGACGCGGCTAGTATTGATTCGCAGACAATAACGCTGTCTGGCATAAATTCAAATTGGCAAGCAACAAGTAACGTGCCGTGGCTAATATTGACTCAAGATAACAGCGGTGAACAACCAACTTTAACCGTAACTATTGATACCAATACAATTACAACATGGGGATTATTAACCGGTATTATCAGCCTTTATGATCCGTCAAGTAATAGCTATACCTTAATCACAGTTAAATTCGCGGTTGATGAAGTACGCTTATCAAGCAGTTATCCTGCACTTGCCTTTAATAGTTTAGCGACGCAACAAACACTGACCCACACTGTTGATATTTTAGTAAACAGAGATACATCAGTGGCATGGCAAGCAACAAGTGATGTAAATTGGCTAACTTTAACACCTGATACGGTGAATAATAAACTGACCATTATTGCAGACTCAAGTAAAGTAACCGATGGTTTAAGTTATGCCACGATTACGTTAGCGCCCGTTGATAGTAACGCAGCAATCACTGGCACTATTAATGTTAGTTTTAATAAAGCCGCAAACGATGCTGCTATTGTTAGTATTAACAACGTAATACCTAACAACGCGGGTGTTGTGCTTGATCCTCTTCGCCCATTTATGTACTTAGCAATTGGTGACAGTGTTAAAGTTTATAATATTATTTCAGGCGTATTAGAATCGACCATTAGTTCACCATTAACAGGTATTGATTTAACTAATTTAGTTATCTACCCCGATGGCAGCACTTTGTTAGCGTCAAATACACAAACAGTGACCGACGAAAGTGGCATAGATACCACAACAATTCATCACTATAAAATCAACTTAAGTGACCAAAGCATTAGTGAAATTAACAATGATAATATCACCATTGAATTTAGACCTGTTGCCGTAGAGATGATCGCAGGAAAACCTGTAGTGATCTCGCAGACACTTGAATTTGCCAATACAAATTTGGTACGCCAAGCTTGGGATCAGGAAAATGCTTTTTTCGCCGGTGAACTTGCTTTTCCAGCCAGCAAAGATTCGTTCACAACAGTAAAAAATTCAACTAATTCTATAGAGCAATACCAGTTAACTTACAATGTGTTTTCTGAAAACACTGTTAGTGCCAAACTTAGCAATAGTTATGAAAATAGTGTTTTTGCCAGTGGTGTGTCAGCTTTAGCACTAAGTAATAATGGCAGTGATATTTACACCATTAACAGCGCTACAGAGCATACCAACTTTGATGGTGTTACCTTTACCGATAATGGTTTGTTGGACAATGGTGCGAATATTAGCGCTTTTAATGTTGTTACTGACAGTAGTGATAACAGCTACTTTTATCGCTTTGACCCAACTCAAGGTTTCGTGTTAACAAAATACGATAGTGCTCAGCAACTAATATCAACACAAGTATTAAGTAGTGGTAGTGTTGATAATTACTTAGCTCCTAATTACCAACGCGTATTAAGCTACGATACGAGTACGGCAACCTTTACTTTATTGTCTATGCAATAAAGCGAATTAAATCTAAGCGTAAGAAAAACTTTAATCGTTTTTCTTACGCTTAGTTTGGCTTTCGAGTAATTTCATTGCATTAAATTGATAGTGTTTTGTAGCTGGCGTTAAACATTTACTCATCGCTTTAAAATTAATATTATCAACATTATCTATACTTAATAATTTCGCATTTTCAGCAAAAATAGGCGATAAATTATAGTTAACTACCACGCTAGGATCTTTTTCAAAATCAAGGTTATTAAAATGATCATAAATCATTCCCAGCAACCATGCTGGTTCGAAAAAATGGCCGCCATAACTCACTTGTATTTCATTATTTTTAAGATAGGGGACCGTTTTTTTCATCCAATCGATACCACCAATTGTGATCGAGTTTAGAGATTTTTGCTCACTGTTTTTTAAATTATCGATCATAGCTATCGCCATTAAATCACTTGCGCTCCAAATAACATCTATGTTTTCAAAACGATTTAATAACATAGCACCCCTTTTTTTAGTTTGCTGATAAGTCCAATCGGTATGCAAAACTTGTAATAATTTCACTTCCGGACTTTCATTAACTCGTTGTTGTAAGCCTTGTACTCTCATTTGTGCTACCGCAGAATCTCTACTACCCGTAATACCAATTAATCGCACCGGTTTACCTACCGATTCAGCTAAAGCTTGGTGTTGTTGAATAAGCGTATCCGCTAATTGATAACCGACATTAATTTCATCGGGAGCTATATGGCCGATCCAATTTTTATAACGCTCTCTTGGTAAACCTATTATCTTGGTGATATTTGCTGGAATGGGTGAATTATATGAAAATAATTTAATTTGATGCTTAGCTAATACATCAAGCACTTTTTTTTGTGTATGTCCTAAAAAATAACTCACAACATAATCTGGTTTACCTTTCGTTCTTTCTTCCTTAAGAAGAATTTGATCAATTATTTGTGCATAATTAAAACTGCTTCGAAAAGCAGCATCAATATAGTGAATTCGTAAGTTAATATTAAGTTGTTTACTTGAGGAAATAGCAATTTTAACCAAATATGACCAAAAAAAACTATTCTTATAATCGGGAATAATAAGGGAAACAATAGGAGTTTTAAGTGGTGTAATACAAGAATATTTCGATTGAGAAAATGCAGGAAATGGTTGGTAGAAAACACCAACTATTACCATTAGTCTTAAAATTTTTTTAGAACCTAATATTGGAATTAAGGTCGACATCTGTAACATCTTTAGCCCTAATTAGTCATAGCTAATTGTCCAAGTATAATAAAGGATCCCCAAATTCGCCATGTATATACCCACACAGGCCTATAAGTTACTTAATGGCTATTTTCCCAATTTTAGTACTATTTCAAATCAGCAATTACAGTTTTCAACCACTTTTCTTCGGTAATAAACTCCCACGACCAAGCTTTATAATTATCCCCTAACCCTAACGCTATAATGTCTTTTTCACTTTTCCCTTGTTTTATAAGCTCACTAACATGTTTGATGCTAAATGTGATCATATCAGCGAATGCTTGGTAACGTTTCTTATTGGTAAGTTTGCCATGACCTGGAATAATAACGACATCATCAGGTGTTGTTGCTAGCATGGTATTAACTGCAGCTAAATAGCCATTTACACTACCACCATGCTTTAAATCAATATAGGGGAATCCTAATTCAAAAAACAAATCGCCAGTATGTAGCACATTCGCCTTTTTAAAATACACAGCAGTATCACCATCAGTATGACCATGAGCATAATGGGTTAGTTGAATTTCTTCATCATCTAAATAAATAGTTAGTCCTTGTTCATAGGTTACTACGGGTAAAGCCACTTGTTCTGCGGGCTCTTTATGTGCAAGTCTCGTTCTAACATTCTTGTGAGCAAAAATAGGAGCTTTATCGGAAAAAAAACTATTACTTCCAGTATGGTCACCATGAAAGTGAGTGTTAACTATATATTTTAAACCTTGTTTAGAAATACCCTGCATTGCATTATTGATACGCTCAGCCAAAGGTGAAAATTGATCATCAACTAAAACTAAACCTTTTTTTGTTGCTAACACTCCAATGTTACCACCTGCACCTTGAAGCATATAAACACTACCAGCAGCTTTAGTTACCTTAATTTTTACATTGTTAAAATCGTCTGCAAAGACAAAAGAACAACATATAAATAAAATACTCACCATTAATTTTATTTTCATTTCTAAACCTTTTTATTTTTGTGTTTTACACATTAAGATTATCTTATCTACATCTTAATGACGAGAAATGATTAATTTGAAGAATAAATTGAAACAATTAAAAGAATTGCAGTACTTATTTATTTTCCTATTAATTGGCCGATAAAGGCGCGTTCTGAAGCTTGGCGTTGAACAAATATAGTGCTACTAGCTTGTTGGGCAAATCGTGCTTGTAAAAATTCAGAAATAGATTTGGCATAATCTGCATCTTCAATACGTGATCGAGAACTTTCTGATTGAACAGAAGATTGTGATAAATTATTTATGGTTGAGATAAAGCGTGATTGCGTGGCCCCTAAACCACTGCGGGTTTTACTAATTTGACCAATAATATTGTCAATATTTTTAATTAAATCACTCGCATTACTGGTTGTTGCTACATTTGAAGAGGTATTACTTGAAAAGCCGCCAACATCACTTAAGCCTAGCTTATTTAGCGCTGAAGTTTGAGAGCTAATAGCCGCGGTTGAACTTATATTTATCTCACCACCATTTTTAGCGGTTAAACTTAATTCGCCACGCTGGGTAACACTGTTGGCAATCGCACTTCCATTTTGACTAAACGCACTTGCACCATTCTCAATATTTATATCTTGACCCGAATTAGAGCTTAGCACTAGTTCACCATCGCTATTACTACTGGCTTTTACATCGCCAAGCCCAGCTGAATTAATTTGGTTAATAGCATCATCAAGCGAGGCACCAGTATAGCCACTAAAAACATCAACGCCATTGATGGTTAAGCTATTATTTTGTAACGCTGATACATCAGCGCTTAATGTTAGGTTCGATGTTGCACTAGCCGTAACTCCTGTTTTATCGCTTATTGCATTAATTGCGCTGCTAATATCACTGGCATTAGTAATTAAACCACTACTATTAACACTGCCTAAAGCGGTACCATTAATAGTAATACCATCGCTTGCTGTAATGTTTTGACCACTAACTTGACCACCCGATAACGCCGAAGCACCTTGTTGCTTATTAAAACCAAGCGCTTTTAAATCATCAACACTGCCGCTTGCTGTGTTACTAATATTAATAGCTTTGCCATCGCCACTCGACAAACTAATACTGCCCGAGAAGGTACCAGCACTTAACCCTAAACTACCTAAACCACCGACGCTATTATCCGTAAGTGTAATATCTTTACCCGTGTTATTATAAATTTGCAGTTTACCTTCGCTATCAATTTTAGCTCCAGCACCGGCAACATTTAGATTAAAATCTTTAACGAAATCATTTAAATTGGCAGAATTACCCAGAGTAGTAGTATTACCTGCAACGGTAACATTTATACCTTGGATAACAGGTTGGTAAGTATTTACATTTCCGCCTTGAATAACATTATTTGCTATCGCTGTAACACCAGTTTGACCGCTGATTTGATTAATAGCTTCAGCCTTAACATCAGCTTGTCCTGAAGTAGAAGCACCAATAGCACCAAGATCAATACCATTAATAGTCACACTTCCTGCAGCAATACCTAGGTTTGCCGCATCAACTCGTCCACTATTAAGATCACCAGATGAGGCGTTTAATCCTCCTGAAAGTGCACCAGTAGATAAATCACCTAATTCTAGTGAAATGCTTTGATTAAATCCGACTTGAATATTTAATGATTTAGCTGAAGACACATTAGCAAATACATTAATGCCATTGAATTTAGTATTTTTACCAATGTCGGTTAATTGACTTGAAAGCTGATTTATTTCATTTTGAATAGTATTGCGGTTATCAGCACTTAACGTGCCATTGCCTGCCTGGACTGCTAATTCTCGAATACGTTGTAATACATCATTTGCGCCACTTAATGCACCATCAGCAACTTGAGTAAAGGAAATACCATCGTTAGCATTACGTATTGATTGATTATTTTCTCGAATTTGAGAAGTCATCAAATTAGCCATTGCAAGACCAGAAGGGTCATCTTTGGCACTATTTATACGCTTACCAGAGGTTAACTTTGAACTCGCATCAAATAGCGATTGCTGACTTTTTTGCAGCTGCAAAAAGCCATTCATACTACTAACCATTGAGCCAACCGTTATCATGCTACCGATCCTTCACTAACTATTCACCAATTTATAAATTGGTGAAACCACGCTTTACCTTGATTTATTATAGCTTAATTTTTAAACATTCCATTGCTTTTGCCAATGAATATTACAGCTCGAAACTTAATTGCTGCACGTTATTGTTTGTTGGTATATTTTCTTGCTTGTCTTTAAAGCCTAACGTTAGGCCGATCAACCGAATTTTACGACCTTTACTCCGTGTTAAAGCCGTTGCTAAGAGCTCACAAAATAAAGCATCATCACAATTTTCACTTTGCATTTCTACAGTGGTTTGATTGAAATCAGCAAATTTTAGTTTAATGCCTTGACGACAAATAATACGATCTTTTACTTTGTCTAAACGTTGTAAAAGCTTAGGTTTAATTTGTTCTATTACTGACAAACATTCATTTTCCGAATGTATATCTATTGCTAAGGTTTTTTCAACAGCAAGCGATTTTCGTTGGCGTTCAACCGTTAAATCTCGATGATCAATTCCAAAGCTACGTTGATATAAAGCGCTAGCAAATTTACCAACAATAGGTTTTAAAGTTGCTGCATTACTTGCCCGTACATCAGCACAAGACTTAAAACCCTTTGCTGCTAGCTTTTCTGCTGTTTTAGGACCAATACCAGGAATTTTTCGTAACGGTAACTCGGAAACGAAATCAGCGACCGTTTCAGGTGTTATTACACATTGACCATTGGGTTTGTTTTCATCGCTAGCAATTTTTGCTAAAAATTTATTTGGCGCGATACCTGCCGAGGCCGTTAGGTTTAATTCGTTAAATATATCAGCGCGAATTTGTTTTGCGATTAATGTTGCACTGCCTTTAAATAATTTACAATCGCTAACATCTAAAAACGCTTCATCTAACGATAATGGCTCAATAATTTCGGTATAACGTAAAAATATTGCGCGTATTTTTTGAGAGATTTCTTGATAAACCTCCATTCTGCCATTAACAATAGTTAAGTTAGGACACAACCTTTTCGCGGTAATAACTGGCATGGCAGAGCGCACACCATATTGCCTTGCTAGATAATTACAAGTACATAAAACACTACGCGCACCATCCCAACCGACACCGATAGGAATATCTTTATATTGTGGAAAATCACGCATTTCAACAGATGCATAAAAAGCATCCATATCGACATGAATAATTTTTTTAACCATGATGAATTAACCTGCACGCAGTATAAAACACACTGTTTATAATTACAGTATATTGAATTATAACAATAGTGCAAGTTAGATTATTACTTGAGTTGTAGACCTTCGATTTAAACGTAAATAACTATAAAACCGTCTATCAGACGGCTTTATAGGTTTTAAAATTAAATATGAAGTAGATAATATTTAAATGTAGTTACAATTAAATATTTTTTACATCTATATTTTCTTGGCTGATAAAGGTTTGTTCATTTTCAGCCGCAATAGCCGCTTTGCGCTCTCGCTCTAAACGTTTATCGCATGGATTATCACAATCACATGCCTTTTCAATACCCATGGTACCAAGACCACCACAACTACCAGCGATAGTTTTACCTTGAAAAATATAACCAATCGCCATGCCTAGCACTACGATTAAGAAAAAACCTAAGGTGATTATAAATATTGCCATATTTGTACCTATAAAAAAGGGTCTGCGAATATTAAAGATCCTGACCTACATCAGGATGACGGTATTTTCACTCTGGAATAACACATAAAAATCATGTCATTTTGACGTTGTTTCAGTATCTTTTGCCAGTTATATAATTCAACTGACTAGATCCTGACTTTCGTCAGGATGACTAAATTTGATAAAGTTACTTTAAATAAGGAACGAATTTTACCGTACTTTCTTGCACAAAACCATGTTCAGACTTTGAAATAAATAAAGCAGCAATATCATGTTCATTGGCAAACGTTAAACCTTTTGCTTCACCCATAACCATTAGCGTAGTTGATAAACCATCAGCTGTCATTGAAGAAGGCGCAATAACTGTGACAGAGACTAATTTATGATTAATAGGCTTACCCGTTTGGGGATCAATAATATGTGAGAAGCGCTGACCATCAATTTCAAAGTAATTTCGATAATCCCCTGATGTCGCAATCGCATTGTCTTTAGGAATAATAATTTGTTGTACGCTTCGTTCTTCACTTATTGGTTTTTCAACCGCAACAGCCCATAATTCACCGGTGTGTTTAAAGCCTTTTAAACGCATTTCGCCACCAATTTCGACCAAATAATTAGTAAAACCTTTAGCTTCGATTAATTCAGCTACTTTATCAACCCCGTAACCTTTTGCGGTTGTAGATAAATCTACATAGAGATCTGGCGTTGCTTTACGTAGCATATTACCGTTGAGTGATAATTTTTCTAAACCAATTCTTTTACGAGCGGCGGCCTCAACTTCAGGGCTTGGTATTTTATCAGGACGTAAGTCGGGGCCAAATCCCCACAAATTAACTAAAGGGCCTACCGTTACATCAAGCTTGCCACCACTCAGTTTGCCTAATCGAATAGATTCAGCAATCACACGGCGCAAACCTTCACTAATTTCAACCGGCTTGGTGGAAGTACTTTTATTAAAACGAGACAGCTCTGAATCAGGAATATAGGTCGACATTTCTTGATTCACTTGTTTTAACAAGACATCGATATCTTCATGCACTTTTTTATTTTTAATTTGCTGCTCAGTGGCAACAATTTTTACATGATAAGTAGTACCCATTGTATTACCTTGCAGCAAAACTTCGGTTACCTTATTCACATCTTCAGCTTGCTTTGAGCACGCAGTTAGTAAAGTTAAAGAAAAAAGAGTTAGGATATAAAGTGATTTTTTAGACATTTTCATCATTATGATTTCTGTATTTATTTTAAAGATCCTGAAACAAGTTCAGGATGACGTCTTCATTATTCAATAATGACGACAATGCGAGTCTAGATAATGAAGTTATTTTATCATTAAAAAAGGCGAATACTAAAACAGTATTCGCCTTTTTATGAATTCAACTATGTTAAATATTCTGCAAATAAGCTAGAATTTTGCTTTGATAGCAAGGCGGTAGCGCGCAACCTATGCCAATAGGTGAGCACTTCCAACGCAGCTAGCGATGTAAAAGGCCGCTTAATTGTGAATATTAGCCACCGAAGTCGTCTAAAAGAATATTTTCGTCTTCTACGCCGAGATCTTTCAACATATGAATAACCGCAGCACTCATCATTGGTGGACCACACATGTAGAACTCACAATCTTCTGGTGCTTCATGGTCTTTCAAGTATTGTTCAAACAATACATTATGAATAAAGCCTGTTAAACCATCCCAGTTATCTTCTGGTTGAGGATCAGACAAAGCAATGTGCCAGTCAAAATTCTCGTTATCTGCTGCTAAGCCGTTAAAGTCATCTTCATAAAATACTTCACGGGCTGAACGAGCACCGTACCAATAAGACATTTTACGATCTGTTTTTAAACGCTTAAGTTGGTCGAATATGTGAGAACGCATTGGTGCCATACCTGCACCACCACCAACAAATACCATTTCTGCATCAGTTTCTTTAGCAAAAAATTCACCAAATGGACCAGAAATAGTCACTTTATCACCTGGTTTCAGGTTAAAGATGAACGATGACATTTTACCTGCAGGCAAATGTAATTTTCCAGGAGGTGGCGTAGCAATACGCACGTTCAGCATAATAATGCCTTCTTCTTCTGGATAATTCGCCATTGAGTATGCGCGCATGGTTTCAGTATCTACTTTCGATTCAACATCGAAGAAACCAAAATGATTCCAATCACCTTTGTATTGATCATCAATATCAAATTCGCTGTATTTAACGTGATGAGGTGGCGCAACAATTTGAATATAACCACCCGCTTTAAATGGTACAGATTCACCGTTAGGAATTTGTAATTTAAGCTCTTTAATAAAAGTAGCTTTGTTATCATTAGAGATAACTTCACATTCCCACTGCTGAACACCAAAAATTTCGTCTTCTAATACAATATCCATGTCTTGCTTAACTGCAACTTGACATGAAAGACGACAACCTTCTTTAGCTTCACGCTTATTAATATGGCCTTCTTCAGTTGGTAAAATATCACCACCACCTGAATTAATATGAACACGACATTGTCCACAAGTACCACCACCACCACATGCTGACGGTACAAAAATACCTTGGTCAGCAAGTGCACCTAAAAGCTTACCACCAGCCGCTGTAACAACTGCTTTTTCTGGATCGCCATTTATACTAATTGTGACATCACCTGTAGAAACTAGTTTAGATTTAGCAAATAAAATTACTAAAACCAAGGCTATAACTATCGCGGTAAACATCGATATGCCGAGAATAATTTCCATCGACTTTTCCTCAAATTTTTTTAAATCTCAAATCTAAGTGTTACCTTAGATTGCGTAGAATGGTTTTGAGTACATGGCGGTAGCGCGGAGTTGACGAGAGTCAATAAGCACTTCCAACGCAGTAATCGCAACCATTATGCGTGAGCTAAATTCCTACAGAGAGATACCACCGAAAGACAAGAAGCCAAAGGCCATTAGTCCTGCAGTAATAAACGTAATTCCTAAACCTTTCAAACCATCAGGTACGTCAGAATATTTCATTTTCTCACGTATGCCAGCCATTAACACAATCGCTAACATCCAACCCATACCGCTGCCAATACCGTATACCACACTTTCGCCAAACTCTAAGTTTTTAGCAACCATGAATGATACCGCACCAAAAATGGCACAGTTAACAGTAATTAGTGGTAAGAAAATACCAAGTGCTTGATATAAAGCAGGGAAATATTTATCTAAAATCATTTCCAAAATTTGTACTAACGCGGCAATTACGCCAATGTAGGTAATAAAAGATAAAAAGCTTAAATCGATTGATTGTGCAGGATCAGTAATTCCCATCAAACTATCTAAAGCACCTGGTGCCAATATTGCTTGATAAATAATTTGGTTTGCCGGTACTGATAATGCCAGTACAACCGTAACTGCAACACCTAAACCAATAGCTGTACTTACTTTTTTCGATACCGCTAAAAAAGTACACATACCAAGGAAAAAGCTTAACGCCATATTTTCAATAAAAATGGTTTTTACAAACAAACTTATGTAATGTTCCATGGCTATTAATCCTTCTCTACTTGTTCAGGTTTCTTAGTACGTACGGCCCAAATAATCATGCCGATAACAAAGAAAGAACTAAACGGTAACACTAATAAACCATTAGCTTGATACCAACCGTCGTTTTGAATTAATGGTAATATTTCTACACCAAATAAACGGCCAAAACCAAATAGTTCACGGAAAGTCGCCACAGTTAATAACACTGCACCGTAACCTAAACCATTACCAATACCGTCTAAGAAACTTACCAATGGTTTCTCTTTCATGGCGAACGCTTCTGCACGCCCCATAACGATACAGTTGGTAATAATCAAACCAACATAAACTGATAGCTCTTTTGATAATTGGTATGAAAAAGCACGTAATACTTGGTCAACTACAATTACTAATGAGGCAATAATCGCCATTTGCACAATAATACGTACGCTTGACGGTATTTGATTACGGATCATTGAAATAAACATGCTTGAGAAAGCTGTTACCATCATTACCGCTAGAGACATAACCAAGGCATTCGCCATAGAGTTTGATACTGCTAATGCAGAACAAACACCAAGTACTTGCAAGGTTATTGGGTTGTTATTAATAACAGGTCCAAATAGAACCTTTTTAGTATCTGAAGACATTAGTTTAGCCCTCCGTTATTTAACTTACCGCCAAATTTAGCAATGAATGGTCCGAAGCCCTCATCACCTAACCAAAAATGAATTGTGCGGTTAACACCACGGCTAGTTAAGGTTGCACCTGAAAGTGCATCTACACCGTGAACATCACCTTTTTTAGCGCCACCTTTAACAATTTGAATGGCAATATTGTGATTTTCATCAAACATTTTTTTGCCTTTCCATAAAGCTTTCCATTTAGGATTCTTTACTTCAGCACCTAAGCCCGGAGTTTCCTTCAAATCGTAATACACTACGCGTTTAGCTGTGTTTAAGTCAGCATCTAAACCAATATAGCCATACATTATATCCCATAACCCCATACCAACGATTGGGAATACAACAGTATCAATATTACCTTGGTCATTTTTAACAAGATAAATCACCGCATTATCAGCTCGACGACGTAAACCAACATCGTGATCTTTAACAACACTACTTTTAGTAACATCACGCGCATCAGCACGTTCGTCATAAATTTCGTGGTCGCCGGTAGTAAAAGCTCCAGTTTTTAACTCAACAAACTTAGCTGTTACATATTTTTTAAACGTTGCATCAACACCATTTTTAGCGCCAACTTCGGTTAAACCCGCGGCTTCTAAAATTTTGGTGTGTTGATCAAGTAATTTATTCGCTTTTTGCATTGGTTTTAAACTAATGGCAGACACGGATACAAGTGCTGCACAAACCAAACAAATAATGAATACAAAAATTAGCGTTCCGCCAAATGTTTCTTTATTTTTGCTACTAGAATTAGACATTACGTGCAATCCTCCGTTTGATATTACTTTGCGCAACAAAATAATCGAACAATGGCGCAAACAAGTTAGCGAATAAAATAGCTAACATCATACCTTCTGGGAAAGCTGGATTAACTACACGAACTAATACCACCATAACGCCAACTAGCGCGCCAAAAGCATATTTACCAGTATTAGTAAAAGAGGCAGAAACCGGATCAGTTGCCATAAACATCATACCGAAAGCAAAACCACCAACCACTAAGTGCCAGTACCAAGGCATAGCAAACATAGTATTAGTATCGCTACCAATAGTGTTGAATAAGAATGACATTGCTACCATACCCGCAAACACACCTAACACGATACGCCATGAAGCAATACCTTTATAAAGAATATAAGCACCGCCCAATAACACCATAAAGGTAGAAACTTCACCAACTGAACCAGGAATATATCCCCAGAAAGCGTTCCACCAATCAGTGTTCATGCTGAAATCGTTTACCACACCTTGTGCTGGCGCACTAAATTTACTTAATGCCGTTGCGCCTGAAAAACCGTCAGCGGCAACCCAAACACTATCACCAGTAATTTGGCTAGGATAAGCGAAGAACAAAAACGCACGACCCGCTAATGCAGGATTCATGAAGTTTTTACCGGTACCACCGAATACTTCTTTAGCGATAACTACACCAAACGTAATACCAATAGCAACTTGCCATAATGGAATAGTTGCCGGTAAGATTAAGGCGAAAAGAATTGAGGTAACAAAGAAACCTTCGTTAACTTCATGACCACGTACTGCGGCAAATAACACTTCCCAAATACCACCAACAATAAAAGTAGTCGCATAAATTGGTAAGAAGAACATCGCGCCGTATAACATTAAGTTAAACCAGTTAGCGTCTGCACCAAGTTGACCACCTAAAAAGGTGAACAAACCTGCTTGCCAAGTATCAGGCAATGCTGCTCCTGCATGTAAAATTACTTCATTGGCTTGAAAACCAATGTTATACATACCCCAGAACATCGCAGGGAATACCGCTAACCACACTGTGATCATAATACGTTTTAAATCGATGCTATCGCGAACATGAGTTTTACCCTTGTTCACCTGACCCGGAGTATATAAACCAGTAGCAACGGCTTCGTATAATGCAAACCATTTTTCATGTTTGCCGCCTTTTTCGAAATGCGGCTCTAAATCTTCAATAAACTTTTTCAAGCCCATGACTAACCTTCCTTCTCAATTGTGGTTAGGCAATCACGAAGAAGCGTACCGTAATCTGTTTTGCCTGGGCAAACAAATGTACATAAGGCTAAATCTTCTTCATCAAGCTCTAAGGCACCAAGTTGTTGCGCGCTGTCGGTATCACCGGCACATAAATCGCGTAATAACAAGGTAGGTAAAATATCTAATGGCATAACGCGTTCAAAGTTACCAATTGGCACCATCGCACGTTCACTACCGTTAGTGGTGGTTGTCATGTTGAACAATTTGCTTGGCATTAAATGTGATAAATATGCACGCGTTACTGAAAATTTATCAGCGCCCGGCATCATATAGCCAATAAATTCTTTTTCGCGGCCCTCTAAAAGCAATGAAACCTGAACATGGTAACGCCCTAAATAAGCATGTACTAACGTTGCAGTAGATCCAAGGAGTAATGATCCTGAAACAACACGTAACTCACCGTCAATCGTTTCTCCTGAAGTTAAATCATCAGTACTAGTGCCTAAAAGAGTACGTACTAAACGAGGGTTTTTAGCAGCAGGGCCAGCTAAAGAAATAACACGTTCGTTATTAAATTCACCTGTGGTAAACAACTGACCAAAAGCAATAACGTCTTGATAACCAACATGCCATACTAAGTTGTCAGCATTCACAGGTTTTAAGAAGTGAATATGCGTCCCCACCAAACCTGCAGGGTGCTTACCAGCAAAGTCGTTCACTTTAATGTTTGCAGGCACTGCAACATTAGCGTTTGGCGCTTTACTAACAAAAACATCACCACTAGTTAAACGCGTTAATATGGTTAAACCATTTTTAAACGCTTCAGCTTGTTCACTAATAATAACAACAGGATCAGCAGCAAGCGGATTAGTATCCATTGCGCTAACAAAAATAGCACTAGGCGCTGAATCAATTGCAGGAACTTTGCTGTAAGGGCGAGTTCTTAACGCTGTCCACAAACCAGAATTAACTAAGTTTGTAACAACATCTTCTCGCGCTATCGAGTCAAGTTGAGTAGCAGGATAACTGGTAAACGTTTCTTGCGCGTGACCGTCAACTTCAATAACGACCGATTGCAAAATTCGTTTTTCACCACGGTTAATTTCTTTAACAATACCGGCAGCAGGAGATGTGAATTTAACGCCAGGATTTTTTTTATCTTCAAAAATTGCCTGACCTTTTGCTACACGATCATCCACTTTTACAAACATGGTAGGTCGCATACCCACAAACTCTTCACCGAGAATTGCTACGGTTTTGATGGACGGACCATCATGGATTACTTGCTGGGGAGCACCATTAACAGGAACGTCCAGCCCTTTTTTTATTGTAATCATAAACACATGCACTACTTTTGATGGGAGTAATAAAACCAGTAATCTGTAACTTTTATCTATTAAATTTATAAATATCAAAAAGATAGAACAAATTAATGACTTCAGTGTATTTCAGTAAGAACATTAATTTAGTCAATATATTATCTATACTGCCATAAAATAAAGAACCCACTGACTCTAAGTTAAAAAATTCTGGCGCGATTTTAACACAAAATGCCCATTTTATTCTACGGAATTAAGAAACTTTTCATTACACTTTAGTCGATTAATTGATGTTTTGCTTAGAATTTGTTCAATTGAGTCACTTGAACAAATCTCATTAACATTTTAGACATTTATTGGCGGTTCAAAAAAACAACATCCAATTTAAATTGGATGTTGTTCATTAAATTGATAATGATATAGCTGATTAAAAAATTAACTCAGCCAATGAGGAATGCGTTGGTAGCAACGATAAATACTCGCAGTAAATAAAATAAAGGTAATTACAATCAAAATTACAAAAGTACTACTTTGTAAAAGTTGAATTTTGTTATCTGCAACGATAAATAAGAAAACCATAAAAAACATAAACGCACTAAATATAGTCCAAGTGATTAAGCTATCTTGGGCTTTTTTTCGACACCATCCCCATAACATTAACGCTAAGTTAAATATTCCTAAAATGGATACTGCGACGATGACACTTACCAATGTTGATATGTCTAAAAACTTAAAGACTAAAACAAACGTTGCCACCATAATCGATACAAAAGCGTAGAGCTTAATTTGCTCAATTATCACAAAACCGATAAAAGCCGTTATAAAACTGTCCTTATTTGCAAAAGTAGGAATCAGCGAAAGCCTCGCCAAGTACGATTTTTTCCCATAAACAATATGGAAAAATGTTAATGTACCACTACCCACCATTATCGTTGGTAAAATCACCATAGCAGGCGTAAAGTAGCGATAATAACTTTCACCTAAATACAATCCCAAAGAACAAATTAACACGATGGCAAACAGCCAGAAAAAATAAGTTCCTCTGCCCAAACTCGAGATACTTTGACAAGCAATGGCTATTAATTTTCTATTCGATAATTTTTTATCCGATCTAATTGAGTTTAAAAAGTATTGCCCATTTAATTTGAGTAACCACTGACTAAGCTTATTTCTTGATTCAGTGGGCAAGCTATCTTGATCAGCTAAGACTTTTTCCATCGAAAAGCTCGACATCGACATAAACAACGCCACTTGTTTTACATCCCCTCGATAGTTTTCTAATTTATTCATCAACTTATATGCACTAAACATTATCAAAGGAAAGCTAAGAGCCATTACCTCACCTAGCGATAATGGCAATTTAAATATATATTTATCGGTTAAATCAAAAAAGGTAGCAGGAATAAACATTACTATGAAAAATAATACTGAATATTTAGGTTTATAAACGATAGTTACAATTAACATGGCAAATAAAGTCGATAGTGATAAAACATGTAACCAATTAATTACATCGGGTAACAGCACTAAAGTTGGTATAAAGCTAATACAGAGTAATATCAGCAAAGATTGCTTTAATTTGCTAAAATAATGAGGAATAACATAGCTTTGTTGCATCAATGTTATTTGCGGCAAGCGCATCGCTACCATAAAATAGAAACTACAGTTAAACAACAACAAGGTGGCCTCAGCCAAACCATTTCCTGACTCTTCTATATTTAAGCTGATGTTTACCCCTGCTATCCATAATATTAAAATAACAGTTCGACCAAACCAGCCCTTGGTTAACATAGTTATCATGCGGTTAACTCCAAGAAAATATCTTCCAGCGACATTGGGTTAACATCAACTTGAATGCCTGCTTGTTTCATTTGTTCAAGCCAACCATTATCTACTTGTGAAACTACGCAATTAACACCTTGGCTGTGCTTTTTAGTACGAAGTGCAAAAGGAATTTCAGAATATTTATGCTCTGGATCTCGAACAGAAACTTGCACCACATTTTCTTTAAGATGATCTAATTCATCGAAGTAACAAATTTGTCCTTGATCGAGTATCGCCACTTTATTAGCAACACGTTCTAAGTCGGAAACGATATGAGTAGAAAACACAATGGTGATATTTTCATCTGCGGTGAGATTAATAATTTCTTTTAAAAAGTCACGACGAGCCGCAGGATCAAGTGCAGCAGCAGGCTCATCAAAAATAATAAGCTCTGGTTCAGGCGCTAACGCTAAAATAATGAGCACTTTTTGTATTTGCCCAGGAGACAATTCTGACATTTTTTTACTAATATCAATGTTCCACTCCGAAATTAGGTGACTAACTTTGGAATCATTCCAACGAGGGTAAAATTGTTTCCTGAATTTAAGTAAATCATTAACAGACAACCATGATATTTCATCATTTTCTTGTGGTACATAGCTAATTTTCGCTTTTGCTTCAGCGGATAAAGCCGTACTCGTTTCTCCAAAAATGGTGATTTCACCACCATCAACCTCAGTAATATTTAACAAGCCTTTTAATAACGTTGATTTTCCTGCACCATTTTTTCCTAATAAACCAACCACATCGCCTTGTTTTATTTGCCAATTTAAATCTTTTAATACTTGCTGTTTTTTATAAGCTTTATTTATTCCATTTGCCGTAATTATTGCTGACATAATTTACTCCTGATCTTTTTCTATAATTGCTGATCTATTATTTTTATTATCAATTTGTTGGCTTATTTCTTTGTTAAATAGCGCGGTTAATTCAGCTGTTTCAACGCCCATTTGCCCTGCTTGGTTAACTAACTCATTAATCATTTTTGTTAACATTGAAACTTTCTCCTGATCTGAAATTTGCTGGTCACGCTGTGCAACCAACATGCCTTTACCACGCTGACGTTCTAAAAACCCACGCTCTTCTAATAAGCCATATGCTTTTGATATTGTCATCGGGTTAACTTCTAACTCGCTGGCTACTTGGCGAACCGATGGCAGTAATACACCTACTTCAACTTGACCGTTGATGATCATCCGCTGTATTTGTTCATAAACCTGTTTATAAATTGGTATTCCCGAACTGGGACTGATATTTAATTGCATTTTAAAAGTGCCTATCCATTACCATCTAAATATAGTGTATCACTACAATAATACACCAATACAAATTAATCAATAAATAAGAATACAAAGATCAAAAAAAAACCGACCTCTGCGTAAGCAAAAATCGGTTTTTGTCCGTTTTAGTATCGAAAGCTGAGTAGATTCACACTTCCATACTATTTATAGCGGTAACTATATTAGGTTATTAATTTCAACCTCAGGGCTTAAATCAGCGTCGTAATCAACACCTTCAATTTCAAAGCCAAATAGTTTTAAAAACTCTTGGTTGTAAGCAACGTAATCCGTTAACTCATCAATAGTATCGGTATCAACTTTGTTCCAAATATCAGTAACACGTTGTTGCACGCTATCTTCAAGCTCTTTATAGTTTTGACGATATCTGTTTTGATCATCTAAACGAGGACTCTCACTGTAAATATTTTCAATAAACAAACTTTGAATTTGTTCAATACAGCCTTGATACGTACCATCGGCTTTCATTACTTTAAACATAGCAGAGATATATAGTGGCATAATTGGAATCGCAGAACTTGCTTGCGTAACCACGGCATTAAGGGAAGTAACATGCGCTTCACCATTAAGTGGTGATAAGGTTTTATTAATTTCACTTGCAGCGCGGTCTAAATCTTCTTTAGCGCGACCAATAGTCGCTTTACCATAAATAGGCCAAGTTAATTCTTTACCTATATAAGTATAAGCAACCGTTTTAACACCTTTAGCTAATACACCAGCTTCGTTAAGTGCGTTTAACCAAAGTTCCCAGTCTGCACCGCCCATTACGTCAATGGTACCTTGAATTTCTTCTTCGTTAGCCGCTTCAACAGAAACAGAATCAATAACGCGTTTTGAAGTATTTAAGTTCTTTGTGGTAACACTTTGACCAATTGGTTTTAAAGTAGATGAATAAACTTCACCGGTATCGGGATCAGTACGACGAGGTGATGCTAATGAATAAACCACTAAATCAATTTCGCCTAATTCTTCTTTAATTAGCGATATGGCTTTTGCTTTTAATTCATGAGAAAACGCATCACCATTGATGTTTTTAGACCATAAACCTGCTTCATCAGCAGCTTTTTGAAAAGCAGCTGTGTTATACCAACCTGCAGATCCTGTACGTTTTTCGGTAGGTTCTTTTTCAAAGAAAATACCTAACGTTTTTGCATTGTTACCAAATGCAGCCGTTATGCGAGAAGCTAAACCATAACCGGTAGATGCGCCAATAACTAAAACATTTTTAGGCTTGGTGTTTGCTTGAGTTTGTGCTTTTACATAAGCGATTTGTTCTGCAACATGTGCTTCACAGCCAGCAGGATGCGCGTTTGTACAAATAAAACCACGAACTTTTGGTTTGATGATCATAATAAACCTTATTTTTTTGGGGCTTGTGTTATACAAGCACAAGATGAGCATTAATGTAAATGTTCACTTAAATTGTTATTAGATCCTGACCTTCGTCAGGATGACGGTATATATAATTGGGTATCACAGGATGACGATTTCTATATTGAAATTAACGGTCATACTGAATTTATTTCAGTATCTATCAACTTAGAGTAAATCATTACGACTTAAAAATTGCCGCTATTGTACCCCTCTTTACGTCAAAAGAGGTACGAGCAGATAGCGGCGTTCAATATTGATACTGTTTTGTTAACCCGTTTTAACGATTTTTGTAATATTCTTTCAATGTAATATTGTTATAACTGCGAATATTAGCTAAAAATTCACTATACGATTTCCATACTTTAGCAAAGCCTGCATCATTCGCTGCTTGCTCTGCCATAACTTGTGCAGTGTATATTTTAAGTTGTGCTAATACGGCTGGTGGAAACTGTCTTAATTTAACATGGTGTTCTTCAACCAAAGTTTTCAACGCACTATTATTGCGAGCATTGTATTCGTCTAGTGTTTCTTCATTAACTGAGCGTGCTGCAACAATAACAATTTGTTGTAAGTCTTTTGGAAGAGCGTTAAATGCTTTTTCGTTGATTAAAAACTCTAAGCCCGCTGAAGGCTCATGCCAAACTGAGGTGTAATAATAATCTGCTGCTTGGTAAAAACCAAAGGCTAAATCATTGTACGGGCCAACCCATTCTGTGGCATCAATGGCACCACTTTGTAGAGATGAGAATATTTCACCACCAGTCAAGTTTACCGGAATAGCGCCTGCTTTTTTCAGTACATCACCCGCTAAACCAGGGATACGCATTTTTAGCCCTTTTAAATCATCAATGCTATTTATTTCTTTTTTAAACCAACCACCAAACTGAGCACCCGTGTTACCGCCAGCCATTGGAATAATACCGAAAGGTTTGTACATTTCTTTATATAATTCTAAACCGCCACCATAATGTAACCATGCATTAAGTTCTGTTGCCGTCATTCCAAAGGGTAAAGCGCCAAATAATGGTGATGCAGGAATTTTTCCTTTCCAATAATAAGCGCCACTGTGACCCATTTGTACTGTGCCTTGCGAAACAGCATCGAACACTTCAAAGCCGGGTACTAATTCGCCAGCGCCATAGACATGAATGGTTAAACGGCCACCGCTCATTTCGTTAACATGCTTAGCAAATTTTTCGGGTGCCATACCTAAACCGGGGAAATTTTTCGGCCATGAGGTTACCATTTTCCATTGATATTTTTGGGCTTCTTCTGCCTTTACTGAACTGTTTCCTGCTTGTTTATCGTCACAACCAGCAAGCACTAACGCCATACTAGTAAGTAGTAAAATAAAGAGTTTATTGATCAATCTTTTCATTATTTTTATTCCGTTCTTTTATTTTTTCTGTTCATTTTTACTTTATATTTGGCAATATTAACTGCCATATACGACTTCAGGCAACCATGTTGCCAACGATGGCCAAAATGCTAATGCTAATAATAACAACAATTGCATGATTATAAAGGGGATAACGCCACGATATATGTCTGATGTTTTCACCGAAGCTGGCGCAACACCGCGCAAATAAAATAATGCAAAACCAAATGGCGGCGTTAAAAATGAGGTTTGTAAGTTAATCGCGATCATTACACCAAGCCAAATAGGATCAAGCCCCATCGCTAATAATATAGGCGCAACAATTGGCACAACCACAAAGGTTATTTCTATAAAATCTAAAATAAAGCCTAAGAAGAAGATCACCACCATCACAATAATAGTGGCGCCAATCACACCGCCCGGCATATCAACAAACAAACTACGAATAAGTTCTTCGCCGCCAAAACCACGAAAAACTAAAGAAAATAAGCTGGCGCCAATTAAGATCAAAAAGATCATCGAAGTAATTTTAACCGTGCTTTGCAAAACAGCGGTTAAGTTTTCGCGGCTAACTTGTCGTTGCCATAACGCTAAAATTAACGCGCCCACAGCGCCAACACCTGCGGCTTCTGTTGGTGTAGCGTAACCTAATAATATAGAACCTAATACCGCCACCATTAACAACAGCGGTGGAATTAACGCTGAAAAAATCAAACCTAGTTTTGATTCACTTTTGCTGTTTTCTAATATTTCATCGCTATCAACACTGGGCACTAATTCAGGTTTAAATATCGCCATGGCAATGCAGTACAAAATATAAAAACCAACCAAGATCAAACCGGGGACCACCGCACCCGCGAATAAATCACCAACACTCACGGTTTTCGGGCTAAATATGCCCATGCTCAATTGTGCTTTTTGAAAAGCATTTGATAACACATCACCTAATAAAATAAGGGCAATAGAAGGCGGTATAATTTGCCCTAACGTGCCTGTTGCGCAAATTATACCTGTAGAAAATACTGGGCTATAACCACGTTTTAGCATGGTTGGTAATGATAATAAGCCCATGGTAACTACCGTTGCACCAACAATTCCGGTACTTGCCGCTAACAACATACCGACTAAGGTTACTGAAATACCTAGCCCGCCATTAAAACGACCAAACAATAATGCCATCGCGTTAAGTAAATTTTCTGCAATTTTTGAACGCTCAAGCATCGAGCCCATGAAAACAAATAAAGGCACCGCTAATAAAGTTTGATTATTAATAATACCGAACAAGCGTGATGGCATCGCAGATAAAAACATTGGTTCAAAATTTCCGGTGGCAACACCAATGCCAGCAAAAGCTAATGCTGTACCTGCTAATGAAAGCGCAACGGGGTAACCAAATAATAAAACTACACAAACCACAGCAAACATTAACAGCGAGATATATTCCATTACTTATCTCCTAAAGATTGTGTTTGTTCATTCATTATTGATAAAGGCGTTTGAGGTAGATAAATAGTTAATATATTGCGAAAAATTTCTGCAAGCGCTTGCACTGAGAGGAAAACACAAAACAATAAAATAAAACTTTTACTAACATAAACCAATGGCAAACCACCCGCTTCAGGTGATTGTTCCATAATATGCCACGACATTTGCACGTAATCGAAACTGATATAAAAAATAAAACCGCAAACCGGGAATAATAAAAACAAACCGCCGAAAATATTTACCAGTGCTTTTTGTTTTTGAGAAAATCGTTGATAAAAAATATCAACCCTTACATGACCATCCGCTTTTAACGTATAAGCTGCGCCAAGCATAAATATAAATCCGTGCATATAAAGTACTGATTCTTGCATCGCGATCCAGCCGATATTAAAACCATAGCGCAATACCACAATAATAAAACTGACTAAAACCATTAATAACATCAGCCATGAAATGGCCTTGCCGATGGATTCAGTGATGGTATCGATAATGGTAATGAGCCGAGCAAGAAAATGCATGGTATGAACAGCCTAATAATGTTTTTATTGTTTTTGTAGAAACATAGAGTAACTAAAATGATGAATAATTTCATTAAAATAATCCATCATCGTTACTTTGGTTTTCTATATCTGATATTGATCTCTTATTTCGATATTAAGTAATTTTCGACATTATATTAAAGTAATAATATTGAACACCTAATTACAAGTGTTTATTGGCTATACTTAATTAATAGGCTTAATTATTAGGCTTAATCAATATACCTTTAAAGGGATGATTTACTCATGTCCAAAATAGCATCCTCAGTTATTATACTTGTAACACTTATGCTAGTACCCCCTTTTTACAGTATATCTGTTTATGCAAAAACCTTCGTTGTTGGTTATGGTTCTCACGATAGTGAACCCTATGCAATAATAAGAGAGAACCAATTAGTTGCCGGTATTATTAAAGAAATTGTTGATGAAATTGCACTCGAACTTAAGATAAATGTTGAATATGTAAATATACCGAGAAAACGGGAAGAACTTTACCTTCAAAATGGCCGAATTGATGCCATCATCATCAGTAACCCTAAATGGCTAATGCAAAGTGAACGTTTTCATTGGAGTGAGCCGCTATTTGTTGAGCAAGATTTATTAGTTACACTCAACACACACAATCCTAAAATCACGAATATTTCAGCTATGACTGGTATGAATATAGGTACTATACGTGGCTATATTTATCCTACTTTAGCACCACTCTTTGAAAATAATACAATAAATAGATCTGACACTCGTAGTATTCAATCTAACTTCACCCGCTTACAATTTAGTCGTATTGATGGTTTTATTGATTCAAATTTTTTAATTTATCACTACTTACACAACAATAAAGTAGAAAATATTTTTAAAGTTGAGCCTGTAATTATTAGTGAACATGGAATTCAAACAGCCTTGTCAGCTAACTCACCAATTACTAAAAATCAATTTGATTTTGTATTAAACAAGCTTAAAGAAAAAGGCATTATTAAAGATATTCTAAACAAATATCATTTAATAATGCCCTCTAATTAAATTTAATGTTTAAATTCAATCTTTGAACTTAAACTTAGATACCAATTCATTTAGCTGTGAAGCCATTTCACGCAAGTTACTACAATCAACTGAAGTTTGCTGTACGGTATCGCTACTAATTTTTGAAACATCAGCAATGGCTGTAACATGAGGATTAATTTCACTCACTACTTTAGATTGCTCGCCTGTAGCCGTTGCTATTTGTAAATTCATATCATTCATAATCACAATATTATCTGCAATATTGCGTAAAATTTCTCCTGACTGATTTGCTTCTTTTTCACTGGTAGAACTCAAATGAATACTTTGCTCAATCGATTGCACAACATCTTTAGCTTTCGCTTGAATATTCTCAATAATAGAACGAATTTCAACGGTTGAATCATTACTTCTTGAAGCTAGGGTTCTCACTTCGTCAGCAACAACGGCAAAACCTCTGCCTTGCTCACCAGCTCTTGCTGCTTCAATTGCAGCATTTAATGCAAGTAAATTAGTTTGTTCTGAAATACTACGGATAACTTCTAAAACATTATCAATAGCATTAATATCCTCAGCCAATTCGCTAATATCAACACTTGTCGTTTGTAACTGTTTACCCATATTCGCAACGCTGTTAATAGTTTGCTGTACCGTTTCATTACCACTTTGCACCGTTTTATCTGCAACTTGAGCATTTTCTGCGGCGTTATTAGCACTACTAGCAATTTCTTCGGCGGTAGCCCCCATTTCATGCATAGCCGTAGCAACCTGTTCGATATTACTGACTTGTTCGCTAATTTCATTCGCCATATTTTTTGACTGCCGATCAATACTCTCAACAGAATCAAATAAGTTATGACCTGTAATGGAAACCTGCTGCAATAACTCGCTTAAATGACTAACAAACTGGTTGTAACCTTTTGCCATTGCGCCTGTTTCATCGTGCTTACTTTCGTCTAAGCGTTGGGTTAGATCGCCATCCCCTTTTCCTATGGCTTCAAGCATTTGCGCCAATTGCCCAAAAGGTGAAATCAATCGATTAATTAACCATGCGCTAATGGCCATAAATATGGCCGCAATAACAATCCCCATTACCACAAGTGACCAGGTTAAATCATCTAAAGCGCCAAACACTTCATCACTAGGAACTTGGGCGACAATATACCAACCGATATTTTCTAAGTAACGACTAGCAAGTAGCATTTCTACGCCATCATTATTATATTCAACTGAGGCAAATTTTCCTTTCTGGAATAATCCATTACTAGTTAAGTTCGCTACTGAGTGAATATTTTTGCCAATTAAATTAACATTGGGGTGTAATTTAATTTTCCCTTTATCATCAACTAAAAAAACAATACCTTGTTTACCAATATGATACTGGCTAATACTTTTTGACATACTATCAAGCGACAACCCCACACCGGCGACCGCACTTGCTTCATCATTAACTTTCATCAAGTAATTGATAAACAAGGTGGGTATTTTTGTTACTTCATCAACATCTAAACTTAATTCATATTGCTGACCGCTGCTAATAAAACGATAAAACCACTGATCTTTATCATTGTCTTGCGATAATGTTTTAAATAATCCGCCGGGAGTATAATATTTACCGGTTTTTTTAGAGACGATAAATGCAGTAATTGTGTTAAATTCTTGCTTAATTTGATTCAAATAAACCGTCAACTGAGCTATTTTATTTTCTGGCTCCCCCTCGCTAACAAAGTTTTGATAATCGGCATTACTGGCGATAGTTTGAGATACTGTAATAGGTAACAGCAACTGAGCATCAAGATTATTAGCAACTTCACCAAGAACGGCGGGCAATTCTCGCCCTATAGTGCCTTCCAATACTATTGAACGACTAGATTTAAGCGCAAACGCACTCATAATAACAATAGATAAGACTACGGCTATCAAGGTGGTTATCACCACTTTTTGGCGTATATTTAAATGATTCATACTATTTTGCCTACATTAACCAAAATTAATTAACATTGAAAATTTATTGAGATTAATATAACTATAGGTTTAAAAAAGTAATTAATCCAAAAGCTAGTCTGTAATTACTTATTTACCAACAGCCTTTCTGCTAAGCTAATAAAAAGAAAAACATTAAAGACAATTTTTAAGGATGCCCATGTCTATTGAATCTACAAGCACAGCCACCTCCCCAACAAATAACATCTTCTCAAACAATCAATTTTCGAGTGGGCATTTACCTAATTTAGCTGATTTGGCATTTGAAGATTTATCTCCCAAATATGCCATATCCCGATTTATCGTTACTTTATGTTTTTTTAGTTTATTCGTTATTTTTGCGTTTGTTATACAGAGCTTTGATTTTTCGCCTTTTGCTTATGACAAAGCTACAGGTTATTTATTAACACTTACTTTTGCTTTATTTGGCTTGTTAATTAGTTTTTATTTATTTTTTTCCGCTAAGCACAAACACTTCGCTTTACGGGAGCAAGATTTAAGCTATGCCAGCGGATTAATTTTCAAAAAAGTGGTGACACAACCTATTTTACGGATCCAACATATTGAGCTAAAAAGAGGTCCCGTCGCACGTAAAATTGGTCTAGCTAATTTGCAAGTTTTCAGTGCTGGCGGCGCTTTACATACCTTTGAAATTCCTGGGTTACCTTTAGAAGTAGCGGAAAAGATCCGCCATTTTATTTTACAGCACAAAGACCTTAAGTCAGAGGAAGCAAATATCGAAAAAAACAAATTTACTACTCCAGATTTAGATAACAGTACAACAAGTGAGTTAACCAATGGATAATTCTGAAGATTTATTGATAGAACAAACAGAATCATCAACCAACACTGAACAGCAATGGCAGAGAATATCCCCGATAGCGCTAATATATTTTATGGTGGCAATTGTAAAAAACCTTATTGGTAATTTTATTTATATTATTCCGGCAATAATCGCTGGTTATTCACATTTAAAAGAAAACCCCACATTATGGTTTCCAATATTTATTGTTGTGGTTTGTTTATTAATAACCTCAATATTTTTAACTTTCTATTTCTTTCAATATCGATTAACCAATCAACATATTGAAATTAAGTCAGGCGTTTTTGCCAGAAAACACATTAACCTCCCCTTTGACCGTATTCAAAATGTGAAGTTAGAACAACCAATATACTATCGCCCTTTTAACAGCACTTGTTTAATTTTAGATACCGCGGGATCTAACAAACAAGAAGCTAAAGTAGTCGCGATCAACATTGATTTTGCCGAACATCTCAAGCAACAAATATTAGCTGTTCATAAAACAACTGCTGATCAATTTAGCACTGATACAAAGGATTTAAACCCCCAAGAGCATTCAAAAGATGAGGCTAATGCTCAAACCGAAATCGTCCTAAACAAACGTAATTTGTCCGATCTTATTATTCACGGCTTAAGTAATAATCGCGTATGGATATTCTTAGCCGGTTTAGCTCCTTTTTTCGATAATATTGCCCGCAGCGTTGACAACTGGTTAACGGGCCTTGGCATTAATACCGAACAGTTATTTAGCATAGCTGACAAATCATGGTGGCAAATAAGCTTTTACGCGCTCACGCTCACCTTTTTAATATTATTGCCTATAACATTATTCTCAGTGTTTGGCGCTATTATTAGCTTCTACGATTTCACCTTAAGCAAGCTAGGTGATCGTTATATCAGGCGTAGTGGCTTGTTAACGAAACACGAAGTCACAATGAAACTTTCACGATTGCAAATGGTTATTCGCCAGCAAGACTGGTTAGATATTTTACTAAAGCGCATCAATGTGAAATTTGAACAAAATCAAGCTCCAGGGCAAAACTTGCAAGCGGGAGCACAAAACAATAAAATTATTATCCCTTCTGTAAGAGAAAATGAATGCCGAGCATTAATTAACGATGTTTACCCTGATAACAATCTACTCAACATTACATTTAACCCTATTAGTAAACGCTATTTAAAACGTAATTTAGGCTACATTTTATTGCCTATATATGTGGCACTAGTTAGTTTTTTTATCTATGTAGACAAACCACAAATTATCGCTTGGCTGACTCCATTTTTTGCATTCGTGACTCTACTCATTGTGATGAAATGGCGACGTTGGGGTTATGCAAAAGATGAAAATTACATTTATGTACGCAAAGGCGCTTTTGGCGTTGACTATTATTGTTTTCCACTATTTAAAGTGCAGCAAAGCCAATTTAAGCAAAGTGTTTTTTTACGAAAACATCAGCTTTGTACAGTTCAATTTATATTAGCCTCTGGCTCGGTAGCTATTCCTTACATAAATCAGCAGTCTGGTTATGAATTGATTGATAGCAGTCTTTATCAAGTTGAGCAAAGTAAGCGTTCTTGGATGTAAATCAAGCATAATTAAATTAATTAAGAAAAAATATCCAAAAAAAATACAAAGCTGCTAAAATCTTTGCATTATTTTTTAGCAATACACGTACACGAGAAATTAAAAATGGGCAGAGCTTACCAAAACCGTAAATTGTCAATGGCAAAAACCGCGGGGCAAAAATCTAAAGTTTATTCAAAATACGGCAAGGCGCTTTATGTTTGCGCAAAAAACGGTGGTGTTGATCCGGACGGTAATTTAGCTTTGCGCAGCATGATTGATAAAGCTAAAAAAGATCAAGTACCTGCCCATGTTATTGAAAATGCGTTAAAAAAAGCAACAGGAACTGGTGGCGAAAACTATGAAGCCGCACGTTACGAAGGTTATGGGCCAGGTAATTGTATGGTAATAATTGATTGCTTAACCGACAACGGCAATCGTACCATTAAAGATGTGCGCCAATGCTTTACTAAAACTAATTCTAAAATTGGCTCTACGGGTACCGTTTCACACATGTTTGATCATCAAGCTGTGTTTGCCTTTAAAGGCGAAGACGATGAAGCCGTACTAGAAAACCTAATGATGGCAGATATCGATGTAAGCGATGTAGAATTAGAAGACGGTATTATTACCGTTTATGCACCACATACTGAGTTTTTTAAAATTAAAACTGAGTTTGCCAATTCTATGCCTGAATACGATTTAGAAGTAGAAGAAATTTCATGGGTGCCACAAGTTTATGTGGAATTAACTAATGAAGATGATATTGAAAATTTCGACAAATTTATTGCCATGGCTGAAGATTGTGAAGATGTTCAACACATTTATCATAATGTGGAATTATAAGTTTCAATAACTCTAACACCGTAAACAATACAACCGCGACAAGCTCTTTACCCAAAAAGCTTAAGCGGTTTTTTTGTGTTTAACGGGGAAAATAATTCTATGACAAGGATCCCAATTGCCACTATTTATCAATTTAGAGTTAATCTTTTTTACGTAAACTGTTAACTCGACCACCAGTAACTTTATCCGCTCGCCCTTCTAATTTAGCCTTTTCTGCCCGACGTTTGCGTACTTCTTTTGGATCTGCCAATAAAGGACGGTAAATTTCAATACGATCACCATCTTCAATAATATCGCTAAGTTTGGCTGCTCGATTCCAAATACCTACTTTATTTTTAGTTAAATCAATATCTTCAAATAAAGCTAACATACCCGACTCAACTATCGCTTGCTCAACCGTAGTATTCTCTGCAGTTGTAATAGTTAATATTTTTTGTTTTTCAGGTATCCCGTAAACCACTTCAATTTGATTTTTTTTGTCGGTCAATTCCGTCATATTATGCTCATCTGTATTAGTTTTATTTTCAGACATGATCGCCATAAACCTCTTTTGCACGAAGAGTAAAAGCCTGCACCATATTATTGGCTAAATGATTAAATACACGCCCAAAAGCTAACCCTAAAATTTTATTCGAAAACTCATAATCTAAATCTAAACTAATTTTACATGCTTCTTTCGATAATGGCGTTAAAGTCCAACTGCCGACTAGTTTTTTAAATGGCCCATCTAACAAATTCATTTTAACTTGTTCATTTTCAACTAACGTATTTTTTGTAGTAAACCACTGATTAATTCCCGCTTTAGCGACAAGTAACGAAGCTGTCATTTCATCCCCAGTTGATGAATTAATTTTACTATCACGGCAGTCAGGCAAAAATTGAGGATAGGCAAGTACATCGTTAATTAACGAATACATTTGTTCAACACTGTGCATTACTAATGCACTACGACTAATGGTTGGCATGCGCCCTCTAGGATTAATTTAATTATTTGTTTTTTATGGCAAGATATTAGCAAAAATAGAGAAAAAGCTCACTTAAAAAATATTTTTACTTAAACGATTTAAAAGCGCGCTTAACTCCGTATAATAACGCCGTTGAAATATGGAATAAAAATGGCTAAAAATAAATCGAAAAAATCTAACAGCAATACCATAGCCTTAAATAAAAAAGCCCGTCATGAATATACGTTGGGTGAAAAATTTGAAGCTGGGATGAGTTTGCAAGGTTGGGAAGTTAAAAGCATTCGTAGCGGAAAAGTAAATATTTCTGACTGTTACGTTTTTATGAAGAATGGCGAAGCTTATTTGCTTGGCGCAGAAATACAACCACTCAATGCGGCTTCATCACATGTGGTATGCGACCCTGTGCGTGATAGAAAGTTACTATTAAACCGTAAACAACTCGACAAATTGTCAGGATTGGTTGAACGCGATGGTTTATCGTTAATAGCCACCGCCATGTATTGGAAACTAAACTGGGTAAAACTTGAATTTTGTGTAGGTCGCGGTAAGAAATTACACGACAAACGTGCCGATCTCAAAGAGAAAGATTGGCAACGCAGCAAAGAACGTATAATGAAGCACGACCATAGATAACTAAGCGAACAGATTATAAAACAGACGATAGTTGATTAATTATATCTCGCGTTGTTTATTGAACTAAAGCAAGGTAAAATGGTCTACTAAGTTGATATTTAATTTACTATTTTAACGAATTAATTATCACTTTAACTTTGGGGCGGATCTAGGATTCGACAAGATTCACGAAACCCAAGGTGCATGCCCAGGGGCGGTTGGCCTGGTAAAAAGCCGCAAAACTATAATTGCAAACGACGAAACGTTCGCACTAGCCGCTTAAGGCTAGCCATCGCCTCGTAAATTTTCCTGTTGTTTAGAGGAACGATGGTCACCCCAAATAGGATAGCGAGGGAAGCACGCTTGAGGCTGAACCGCGAAATAGTATCGAGCTCACCATGACGAAGCCTGTCGACTGGCGTCTAATTGGTTAAACAAATAATCGACTAAGCATGTAGTACCGAGGATGTAGGCTTTTTGGACGGGGGTTCGATTCCCCCCCGCTCCACCAAATAACAAAATCAAGACTTCTCAGGAAGTCTTTTTTTTCATCTAAAACTTACGCTCCCCGCTAAACCACTAATAAATATGTATTATCCCACTATCACAAAGCTCCACAACCTCTCTTGACTTATTACATTCTTAAGCACATCATTAAACATACCGATCACTTTCCAACCATAAGCGTGTGCTTAAATGGCTAAAATAACTAAACCTCTAACGAATACAGAACTCAAAGCTTCAGTAGCTAAGGCCAAAGATTATTCACTATATGACGGTAAAGGGCTAATCCTGCTAGTAAAGAAAAATGGCTCTAAGTTATGGCGCTATAAATATAAACACCCCGCCGGTCATAAAATGGTGCAATTAGGACTTGGTAAATACCCAGAAGTTTCATTAGCTGAAGCGAGAAAAATGCGTGACGAGGGAAATACCTTATTAGCCACAACAGACATAACGACAGGTATTGGCATTGATCCACAAACACACTGGAAAGAGCAAAAAATTAAAGCCGAAAATGATCACATCAGTACCTTTGAACATACAGCTAAAGCTTGGATTAAGATTAAAACTAATGAGGTAAGCCATGATCATGCTCATGATATTTGGCGTTCTATAGAGAAAGACCTACTGCCGGCCATTGGCAAGTTACCTATAAAAATGCTAACTGCGCCTATTTTAATAAACGCAATGCAACCTGTGGCAGCCAGAGGCGCTCTCGAAACTGTTCGTCGTTTATGTCAACGGATCAACGAAATAATGGATTATGCTGCCAATATTGGTTTAATCATGGCTAACCCAGCAACAGGCATTAAAAAAGCATTTAAGCGCCCTGAAGAAAAGAACTTACCTTCAATCAAACCTGATGAACTGCCAAAGTTCCTTCAAGCATTGTCCCTAGCCCATGTATCTATTTCGACACGTGCGGTCATAGAATGGCAATTACATACCATGACCAGACCTAGTGAGGCAGCTGGTGCTCGATGGGATGAGATTGATTTATCAACACAACTGTGGATTATCCCTGCTGACCGTATGAAACGAAAAAGAACGCATACCATACCGTTAACCGAACAAGCCATTGCAATTTTGAATTTGATGAAGCCAATCAACGGTCATCGTGACTTTATTTTTGTTGGTTCAAAAGACCCTCGTAAACCTATGAACTCTTCTACGGCTAATATGGCAATTAAGCGAATGGGTTATAAAGATAAACTGGTCGCACATGGTTTACGCTCCCTAGCCAGTACAACCTTAAATGAACAAGGCTTTGATCCTGACATTATTGAGGCAGCGTTAGCACATGTTGATACCAATGAAGTACGTCGCGCTTATAACCGTGCTGAATATCTTGAGCGTCGTCGAAAAATGATGTACTGGTGGAGTGATTATATTGATCGAGCTTCAATAGGTAAGTTAACAATTGGCAATAGCATTCAAACTATACAAATAGCTGGATAATTAATGAGCGCAAACAATAATGCATACATTGTGACGGCTAAGCCTTTTTCTCTAGATAATGCATATAAGCAACAAATAAAATCATTGTTCAAAGGTGTAATTACAGAAGCTAATATAATTTCATTCATCAAAGAAATTGAATCTGCTGTAGAGCTTAACTCGAAATTTAAAAATGAACAGTCTGCTTTACTGTCCAAAAAAGAAGCTAAAGTTAGATTAAATCAAGTTATAAAAGCGTTGGAAAAGGCACAAAAATTCCTAGGTGAACTCGGTACTGGTATTACTCCGCTCCAAGCAAAACAGATACTTAAAATTAAGCCTGATGCAGATATTCAACCATTTACGCCAGACGCAATTATAGACCAATATGTAATTGAAAACAGTAGCGGTACTGATTCAATTAGTTCAATAAACAAGTTATTAGAGCAGAAAATCCAACTATTAAAAGAAGCCCGTAACGATATAATTAACCTACCAAATAAGCCTAAAAATGCTATTAAATTAATGTTAGCTGACCAACTTATCGAATTGTATAACAAATATACAGGAAATGAGCTTTGGCTTAGTATTGATTCAAAATGTGAAGAGTTATTTTATATAGTATTCAACAGTATATCTAACGAAGAAGTAATAGATTTAGGCCGAACCATACAGAACATTAAAGATTACATGCCTTTATATACAGGAACGCATATGAAAGTTGTCCCTTGGTGATTAATTAATGCACGAAACATTCATCTAATCAGTTAAGTTATTAATCTCTAGGACATAACCGTTCAATTTTTTGAACGGTTATGTCCCATTTATCCTAAGTAATCATGAGTCAAACTGCTCCCGTAATTAACAAATTAACGGAACAGTTATGACCGACATAAAATTATTAACCATTGAACAAGTAAAAGAGATCACCAGTATTTCTACCGCTAGCATTTATCGATTAATGGCCAATCATGAGTTTCCTCATTCAATCACCATTTTTGGTCGAAGAGTAGCTTGGTTAGAATCCGAGGTAAAAGCATGGATAAAATCTAAGGCACTTAACGCAAAGCTAAAAGTTGTTGATGGTAAACAACTTTGGGAAGTAGAAGAGGAGTTATGCTAATGATTATCAAAGACACAATGAAACAAAATATTGACGACGCATTAATGTTTTTTCAAGCTTTTGCTAAAGGTGATAACTACGCAGATATTAGATTGATTGACGATAACAAATTGATGCCTGCTAAACTTTTATCAAACTTAGAAATGAGTGATGCAAGCAGTAAAGAACTAATCGAACATCAAAAGCAAGGCTACGGCATATTTCTAACGATTAACAAGTCCGACGGCAAGGGTGTAAAAAACAATAACATTAATCAAGTCAGAGCACTTTTTGTCGATTTTGATGACAATACTCAGGATAACCTTGCTGTTATCAATAACATGAAACTTCAACCCAATATGGTTATTGAAACCAGCCCAAAGAAATACCATGCGTATTGGTTTGTTGATGACTGCCCCTTAACAGCCTTTAACCAAGCACAGCAAGCCTTGAGCAAGCGTTTCAATTCTGACCCGTCAGTATGTGACTTAGCGCGTATTATGCGAGTACCGGGCTTTTATCATCAAAAAGGTCAGCCCTTTTTAACACGTATAATAAGTACTTGTGCTGAAAAATACAGTTATGTCGACGTTGTTAATAAACTAGCGCTTGAGTTAACTGCCACAAACCAAACACCCGATAAGTTTCGTTCAGCAGTGGGCAATGATATAAATGCCATTGATGCTGATTTTGACCGCAGAGAAATAGCGGCGGAGTTAAGTTCTACTATAGGCGCTAATACACTTGATGACTTATATGCCCCTGATGGTCCTATGCCTTTCTTGCTTAAGCTTGATTACGGTAAAGAGCATAACGAGTGGATCAAGCTTGCAGCCAATCATCAACCCTATATAGGCACGCCTCATGAAGATCGAGCTAAAGCCTTGCTAGATAACTATCTACAAAATGTTGGTGGTAACTATAACCCAGATGAAAACGACACACGCTTACAAACGTTCAACCAAGGACATCCCAATGCCATATTTGCTATTGCTCAACAATTGGGTTGGTTGAACCCTAAAAAGATTTACTCCGCAGGTTACCAAATTACACAAGAGGGAATTTACAAGTTAAGTTCCCCCGATAAAAACGGTGAATTTAAGAAAGTAAGAATTTGTAGTTGGATGATAGTACAAGCGCGGACTCGCGGACTTAATGGCTATAACCATGGTTATTTAATTAAATGGCGAGACAAAGACAACCACATTAAACAACAAGCTATACCAGCTTCAGCGTTGCATGACCCTAGCAGCCTAATCGAGTCATTAACCAATGCTGGATTAGCAATCGTGCCTTCCAGATCACGAGAGGTGCTAACCTATATTGAAGCATTCAAAGTCGAAACAGTCGTCGACTGTACAACTGAAACGGGTTGGTACAACGATGATAGTTTTGTTTTACCATCACAAAGTTACCGGCCAAATAACAATAAAACATCACTATTATTCCAAGGTACAAATACCGTTAAAAACATTACCAATGTAAAAGGTGACTTGAATGAATGGCAAAAAAACATTGGCAAATTGTGTGTGGGTAATAGTCGGTTAACGTTATCGGTTTGTGTTGCATTAGCAGCACCAATGCTAAAAATGTTGAACCTAGAAAATGGTGGCTTTCACCTTGTTGGTGATTCCTCTTTAGGAAAGTCTACGGCGCTAAAGGTTGCCTGTAGTGTCTTCGGCTCTCCTGCATACGCTAAGAGCTGGAAAGCAACAAGCACCGGCTTAGAGTATATAGCTGCAACATATAATGATCTGCCCCTTGCTTTAGACGAGTTAAAACAAGCAAGCCCTGAGACCATCAGCGACGCTATCTATATGCTAGCAAACGGCAAAGGAAAAGAGCGAGGAAAGAAAGAAGGTGGCCTCAGACCCCTTAACGAGTTCCGTACCTTAGTACTATCGACAGGTGAAAGAACGCCAGCTGAATTATTAAAAGAAAAAGGCGGTATTCACGCAGGTCAGGAAGTCCGCTTAATCAATATACCCGCCGACACCAAGAAATACGGTTTATTTGAAACAACACACCAAAGTTACAATGGCGAACATTTTTCAAATTTGTTGATGCAAAATTCAGCTCTCTATTACGGCAGTGCTGGCGATGTTTGGATTAAACATTTAGTTAATAGCCAAGAGGCTATTATCGAAGCATCTAATCAGTTAATGAGTTCCTTTAGTAGAAACCTCGATACTAATAACTATGACGGTCAACTTAAACGTGTGCTCAGTAGATTTGCGTTATTAGCGGCCGCTGGTGAACTTGCAACAGCAAAAGGTATTACAGGGTGGAATAAAAACGACGCTACTGAGGCAATGCATGCGGTGTTTCAATCTTACTTAAGTTCACGTGGTGGTATTGGTAAAAATGAAGATCAAGATATTATCGATAAAGTTAGAGAAAGCTTAATGACGCATGGCGATGCTCGCTTCGATAACGTAAGTAATTTAAGCCCTACTCACTACCGAGTTCAAAATCGAATGGGTTATAAAATAAGGGCTGACAATACAATTGAAGATGAATCAATTGATGATTTTAATACCGACGTTGAAGACTCACCCAGCACAAAACAAGGTTACCTTTACCTTGTCACAAAAGAAGGTCTTTGCAACATAGCAAAAGGGTATTCCAGTAAAAAAATAGCTGGGGTACTTTCTGATAATGGTTACTTGAGGGAGTCAGCGAAGCGGAAAACAACAAAATGGAACACAAGCAAGTCAAGGCGTGACATGCAAGGCGATTGGTTTTACACAATTGAACCTTCCATCTTTGATGGAGACGAATAATAATTCCAATTCAGAAAAAATAATACCAGTGCTCAATATGCATTGGTATTATTGGGCACCTTTAATAATGAAGGCTGCAAACGATTAGTATCACTAATACCAATAATACCTATAAATTAATTATATATAAAAATTGAGCACTACCTCCCTACTCACCATACATCCCCTTATGTAATAGCATATGTTAATTATTCACTGGTATTATTGATATTAATGGTATTAATGGTATCTGACAAACTAACTCCATGTTTTTGCTCAATTAACACAATACCATTAAGGCTGATTCTTAAGGTATTGCATTCGCATTTTGGTATTATCGACAAAGTGTATAAAATATTGGAATGACGAATTAATAATTGCGTGATTGTCTAAAAATAGGTTATAAGAATTGCCAAATTTTTCTGAAGTTAAAAGAGCAAGTCATCAACTAAGGTATAAATATTTAATTACCTCACTATGCCTGTAAAATTTTGCTTATCAACGAACAAATACATTAATTAACTAATTAGTTAACCTTTAGAAAACCGTAAACAAAATAGAGGGGAATGGCTTTTCTTGGGATTCTGGAAGTAATGGTACTAATAATAAATCAAAAAGCAATAATTTGGTTCCTAGCTTTTCATCATAAATAAAAAAAACTCAACCTTCCAACAGATTATTATAAAGATATAATTGGTTGATAATGTGAAAGTAAGAATATAGAGTTAGTAATTCAACATCTTTCATTTATAAATTTTCAGCGAAAAACGGAATATATCCGTTTAATCAATCTTTTATGAGCCCAAGGAGTAGGCATATGGTTCAATTTTTGGAATCCTTAAATCATTATTCCGGTGCTTTAACAGTGATTTTCACAGCAGTAGTTACTATATCTACAGTTATTTATGCTGCACTTACAGGGAAATTAGTGAAAGAAACCAGAATCATGCGAGAGGTTCAAACTGAGCCTAAAATTCATATTACAGTGGAAGGTTTTGATTTTGCAATTCATATTGTTCGTTTAAATATTCAAAATATAGGATTGGGACCAGCAGAAAATTTAAAATTTGCCCCCTCTGTCATTTCAGGAGGAGAGTCGGCTTCAAACCTATTAAATGAATTTACTGAATCTAATTTTTTTAATACAGGTTTACGGTATTTTGGTCCCGGACAAAATATTTATTCAATGTATACTCAAACCACTCAAGATTATGAAGGTAAATCATCCTCTGTCCTATCCTTTACACTGAGTTACAAAAGTGCAACGGGTAAAGAATATAATGAAGAAATAATCGTAGATATGAGTGAAATTAAGGGACGCTATAGCTTGGGGAAACCAAGTCTGCGTTCAGTTGCTGATAGTTTAGAAAAAATTCAAAAAGACGTTGGCCATTTAACTAGTGGCTTTAAACATATAAAAGCAGATGTATTTACTGGTGAAGATCGCCGCAAAGAAAGAGAAGAGATTGAAGCACGGCACGCAAAACGTAGGGAAGAGTCTATAGGCTCATAACAATTCGTTCAAACGGACACAAAACAGCGGGCTGTGATCGTGTTTCCAAAATTTTAATCAACTATTTCGCCCCCTTAGCAAGGCGTTAGCCGTACAAGGAAGTCTATGAGTATCTTGAAAAATGCAATCGATTCAATAGCTATTGGATTAGAGGATTTTGAATCAACAGATGAACGAAGAATTGTGTCTTCTACCAGAAATATATTTGCAGGCATTTTACTCTTATTTAAACACAGGCTTTGTGAGCTTAGTCCTGAGGATTCTGATGAAGCCTTAATAAAGCAAAGAGTACTACCGGAATTAGATGCTACAGGTGCAGTAAAATGGATCGGGAGAGGTAAAAAAACTGTTGATGTACAAAACATTAAGGAACGTTTTGTATCTTTGGGTATTGAAGTTGAATGGAAAAGACTCGAAAGAATTAATAAATATCGTAATGATATTGAACATTATTACAGCACAATGAACAATAAATCTGTCCAACAGTTAATATCTGATTCTTTCATTATTATCCGTGACTTTATAGTTGATGAACTAGATGAAGATCCTAGAGAACTTCTAGGCGAAGATTATTGGAAAGTTTTAGTCAATGTAAACGAAGTTTACAAAAAAGAAAAACAAGAATGCGACTTATCTTTAGAAAAGTTAGAGTATTTTAGTAATGAGATTTTATATGCTATAGAGGCATATAATTGTACTGATTGTGGTTCTGGTCTATTAGAGTCCACATCTGATACAGGTAAAGCGGTTGAAGCTTCATTTAAATGTCGTTCATGTAAAAGTGAACATCATTATGAAAATATTGTAAATGATGCTATAAACGATTTTTTCGCCGAAGATGCATATCTATCCCACAAAGATGGGGGTGACACTCCTGTTATAAATTGTCCTTCCTGTTTTGATGGAAGTTATCTATTTCATGAGCACATTTGTGCCACTTGTGGTCATTCAGCAACTCACGAATGTACGCGGTGTGGCGCTAGCATAGCACCCGAAGAAATTTCAGACGATGATGTTTGTGGCTATTGTGCACACATGTGGGCGAAATTAATGGCAGAGTAAAATACTCTTCAAGCGAAAAAAAACAGTTGGTTGTGTTCGTTCCACACATTATAACAAACTTTTCTTAGCAGATTAAGTGGGTGTTTATGCATATTGTCTAGCAATAGGTTGATGATTAAAATTTTAAGGAAAAACAAATATGTCCAATGTAGCTATTGCTTTGGCAAAACTAGCAGGAATTAACAAGGCGATCAAAGCAATATTAGATGAGAAAAATTACAAAAATTCTCGTCCAACAACCAATTTCTCAAATTCTGATGTTGGTCATTATTTTTCGGGCACCGTTTCTCAACTAACGGTTCTAAAAGAAAATATTGAGCCGTTATATGGCGATTTTACACCAATACAAGATAACCCAGAAATTAAAATGTCAGAAAGTTCCCCTGAACCTTTTCATTATGGAAGACAACAACTTAACGGTTTGACTAGAACAATTGACCAAATATTTGAATTAAGAGCGAATAGCGAATTGGCGGCTCCAGAAGTTAAAGTTGACTCAAAAATATTTATTAGTCACGGTCAAGCAAATGACTGGCGTGAAGTCCAAGAGTACATCGAACGAGATCTTGAAATTAAAACTCTAGAACTAGCTCAAGAGCCAAATTGTGGACGTACCATATTACAGAAGCTTGAAGAAGAGTCGTCTAAATGTAATTTTGCAGTAATAGTGATGACAGGGGATGATTTAGATTCTGATGGTAATAAAAAAGCCAGAGAAAACGTAATGCACGAAATTGGGTATTTCCAAGGAAAATTCGGATTATCATCTGTATGTTTGCTGCACGAAGAAGGTACAAATATACCTTCTAATATACAAGGATTAGTATATATACCTTTTCCTAAAGGATATATTAGCGCTACTCTGGGTGTGTTAATGAGAGAGCTAAAAGTAATTTCTAAATAAATATAACCAAAATTGCAGTGTAAATATACATAATGAGTTGTTAACATGGCGTTAGCAAAATCAAGGAGGAAATAATGAAAGACGATACCCTTAAAAGTGGTCATTTAATTGCTGTAACATTGATTATTGCAACCATTTATATTGCGTTTGTGGGCAATGCAACAGTTGGAATCGGTGGTTTTATAGCTATGGCGGTTCTTGCAGCAGTACCGGTAATAATTACAATATTTTTGAAAAAACCATACAAAGCATTTGTTTATATAATTTCTCTCATGTTATTGTGTGGAATGAGCATTGCAGGACAGAGTGGATATAGCCTTTCAAATAACCCTCAAAATTTAGAACAATGTATTATTAGTAAGATGAAAGGCCAACCTTCTAGTATGCAAGCCATTGTCGTTAGAGAATGTAGGCGGCATTTTAAAGGCTAAATCCCTACTAACAATATTCAAACGTACGCTAAATAGATGTCTGGGCTCAATATTTTAACTAGCTTTTTTGCATCGGTTCGCCACTGTGTGTTTTAACGAAAAGTGACTTTTATAATTTCGGTAAAGACATATAAACATATTTTTAATATTTAGGATTTATAAATGAAAAATGGACTTTGGGTATCAATTTTGTTGTTTGTTAGTTGTTTTGCCAATGCATCGTTAATATTTACCGATCAATCTTACTTTTACACTAGTTACGAAAACCCAACAGGCGTAATAGACTTTTCCCTTGCTCCTATTAATAATCCTACTTATTCAATTGGCGATACTGATTATTTTCAAGGCGAATCTTGGGTTAATGGTATCGTATTTGAAACTCGTTCATTCTCAAATTTGAATCGTATGTGGCAAGCCGTTGCTAGAAAAAGAAATGGTTTAGGTGAAATTTTTGCAATTCAATCAAATGGCAATCTTCCTAGCCCAATATTTTCAGACGCCACAATAACCATTCAACAATATAGGCCACAGTCAATATTAGCAATTTATTCTTCCGCTGGTTTTTTTGGATGGGCTCCAGAGTTAAATACAAGTAACATAGATGATGCATTATTTGTTTTACCAATAGGTGCAACAATATCTAAAGTAGAATATGGATTTTCTTTAGCTACTTTACCCGTTGTCAAAACACCAGAACCTCCATCAATATTGTTAATGATACTGGTTTTATGCATGCTAACTATTCGAAATTTTAAAGTACGCTCAATAAATATATAAAACATTCAAACTGATCTTTGCTGTGTTTCGTTATTAGCTATTTTAGTCTGCCAGACGATGAATGTGTCAGCGGCGCCAACAGTAACTTCCCTCTCCACTAGGGAATGTATAGAGATGGTCTAGTGGTCAAGTCTCGATCTCTTTCGGTGTTATCGTTAGATTTAACTCATGCGGGATCGGCTCATTCACGGTCAGATATTTGACCCTTTCCTGTGTTATTTCGTATTCCGGCGTGTCGTCGATCATTCCCGAGAAAACTTCCTCCGTCTCTGTTAGTGTTGGCGCTTTCTTCGATTCAGAATTCACTTGGTACGTCGCTTGAATTTCGGTCATTGTTATACACCGTTACGTTATTTTCTATCTAAAAGTAAACCCTATTTGGCGTTAAGTCAAACTGCTCAACGGTGTCCAAGCTTTTCGCTTTGAAGCAGTTCGACATAGTATGGAAAACGTCCACATTCGTGACAAAGCTATCAGAGTAAGCCCTCCTGTTTGACTTCCTCTATGAGAAATTGTACCTTGACGGACCAAAGCCATTCGGGGTTTGTACGTTTATTAGGTAACTAATTATCACTTAGATCAATCATCCAGCATCCGTATAAAAGACGTGTATATACTTAGGGTACCCATATTCCGTTTTACGGGGGCGGCCAGTCCCACCCCACCCCCTATAATGCACAATTTACCTCATATAAAAAACCAAAAACCCCCAACGTCATTTAGCTCCATGGGTGTAAATGCTCCGGTAGCCTATCCCAACTTATACAGTCACTACCCTCTTGCATACGTCGAACACTGATGTAAGCATTCATTTTGCCTAAGCGCCAAAGAGCCGACTCAATCAAACAGGATAAGTGCAAAGGTAAATACTGATCACCTTCCTTATACCTATTTAGCTTCCTATTGAGGTTTGAACTGTGCGAATAACCAAGTACTAAGGAAAGTTTACTCCATGAAACGCCTATAGAGCGCGTGAGCGTGGCATCGCTATACCTACGAACATGCTGGAGTTCTTGTGTTTTCAATGGTGTGGAGACTGGTATAGTTAAATCCTCCCGTGTTTACGACGTGCTTAATGTTTGGTTATTGCAGAGCCATTAAGACGTAACACACTGATAAATAAACGATAAGGGTATTATCCCACATGCTCAGCTATTGTCTACCGTAATGAGCGTTACAGTGAGCCTCTGAGGGGATATTTAGCAGTACATAGGCATAAAATTGAAGTACATACGGACATAGGAGAACCCTAACTCTAGATATTTGCAATTATGAATCAGTTAATTAACATCATTAACTACTTATAAAACAAAAAGATAAAAGCATTCCTGCCTTACAAAAAGGGCACTACGTAGTCAGTAAAGTTATGATCATAGTTACAAAAACCAACATTTTTAATTTCTAAATTAGCTTATTTCTTCGTTTGCCATGACACTTTTCGAACCATAGACACACAAAACTTTAAGCACACCAATAAGCACATGGTGACCACAACAAAAACACAAAAACACATAAAAACATGCACTTACAAGTAAAAGTAAAACCCCCCGCTCCACCAAACATTAAAAATTTTGCTATTTAATTAATTTGTAAATACATTGAAATAGCAAATTTAAATTAACTGAAAGAGTTGATTTAAATATATTTAGGTGATTTTATGCCACTTACAAGTCTTGCTGAAAAAATTGATTTTGTGAGAAAAACTCGCTCTGATAATTATCGTGAGAGTTTGAGGTTAGAGGGTGTTCAAGTAAAAAAATACAATAGAAAACCACCAACTAAAGAAAGTGTCATTGCCAAGTATAAGGCTCTAGCGTCTTAAAATGATATCATTAAAATATGGTACAGGAGATGATCCGTACTGTTATAATGATTTAAATATTTTAATAAACAAACTAAATATCAAAAATTCAGTTATTTTAGAACAAGCATAAACTGAAATTACCGAAATATCTTCTGCCTCAATTGATTTTTCTCCGCCCCCTTATGATTTCCCATATTTACAAAATATTCATCAAAAACTTTTTGCTGATTTGTACGAATGGGCAGGTATAGCTAGAACTATAGGCATTAATAAAGGCGACACCATGTTTTGTCGACCTGAATACATTCAACAAGAAGCAGATAAACTTTTTAAAAAACTATCTAATGCTAACTATTTTCAAAATGCATCACTTTCAATATTAATTGTAAAAATTGCAGAGTTCTATGGTGATTTAAACATCATTCACCCATTTCGAGAAGGTAATGGTCGTTCTCAACGAATTTTATTTGAGCATATTATTGTAAACTGCGGTTATAAAATTTCATGGGCAAATGTAAACAAAGAAGAATGGATAAAAGCGAACATTAACAGCGTTCATTGTGATTATTCTGTTCTTAAAGCTATTTTTAGTCGCTGTATTAGTGAGTAATTAACTTTCCTAGAAAAGCCTTTTATTTATTATGATAACAACACTAAATATTTGAAATTAAATTTTATGTCCCAATTATTTTATAATAAACATGCCTTCACTTTCTGGCCTGCTTAATTCAAAGCCAAACTTTTTATATAACGCGGGTACATCGGCCATTAAAGTAATATAAGACCCTTTTGATGCTTCGCGGTCGATATATTTCATAATATTTTGCATTAATATACGACCATAACCACAACCTTGAAATTCAGGATCTACTGCCACATCTACAATTTCAAAATTTAAAGCGCCGTCACCAACAATACGTGCCATTCCAACCGTGGAGCCTTTAACTTTAATTTGCACGCCGTAAAGGCTTCGAGGCAATCCTTTTTGAGCCGCTTCATAAGTCCGTTCGCTTAACCCTGTAATTTTTCTTAATCTTAAAAAATCATCTACAGATACAACTTTTTCAATAATTTGGTACAACAAAATTTCCTTAAAATAATTCTAGAAGGAAAACTAATAATAAAACAACCCAATGGCTAATATTAAGGCTGTTACTATAATTAAATTTTCCATACTAACTGAATAATTTATTGTGCTTTATTTATATTTTTACTAAACAAAGTAGCAATAAGTAATGTGGGGATTGCTGCGTATATTAAAGGAGGAAAAACGAAATTGAAAAATACTAATAAATAGGCAAAAAATAATGCTATAGGTAAAGCAAAATAAAACAAATGCTGCTTAGTAAATTTGGTAAATGAAATTTTCACCAAAAGCATAATGGCTACCGAGATAATTGCAGCAAGCATAACCACTAATATATTTGAATAATTAAAAACAACAAATTCATTATACGAACGGATAAATTCTGGTACGGGTAATGAAGCAACAAGTCCCGATATCCAAACGAATAGGTAAGTAAAAAAGCTGCCTAGTAAAAATGAAATTAAATTTTTATGTAAATTGGTCATAATGAATTATCCTTCGTGATTCCTCAATTAATTTCTTTGTAAAAATCAATTGAGGAATGATTTTTGAAAATAAAATATTGAAACAATTTTATAAATCAGCCTGAGTGAGTTTTTCATACCAGCTTCTATTTGTCATGCCATTCAACGCATTTTTAACAAATTTTGGACTACAGCCTTTTTCTTTATAGTTTGCAAGAGTGGTGCTTAAGTTGAATTTGTCCCCTGTTTGCCGAGTTAATTCAGGATCTACAGTGGCTAAAATTTGAAATGCGACTTCTGCGGATTCACTACGACAGGATTTTTGAATGGAAGTTAATGGTTCTGAAAATAAACTCGATTGATCACATGCCGTTAACACTAAAAAAATTGATGATACTAATAATATTTTTTTCATAATCTTATCCTTAAGTTAAAAATAATTGCTAACAATCTGTTAGCTGCTTAGTAAATATAACGTATAAATAAACAACGTCAAACAAATAAAGTTAGTTTTCCTAATAGACCATTTTAAATTAAATGGTCTTTAGTAATGCGGAAACTAAACCTTAATTTCACTGATTTGAATCTGAGGTTGAGTATTTGTGTAGTTAGGAATATCGCCCATTATTTTTTCTGCATGAGGTCCAAATGTTTCTTGAAAACTTTCCACTGATTCAAAGACTAAATGACCCATCGCAATAAAAGGTACCATTTCTCCGGGGGCTCCGCCAGCTAATCCATAATCAACATTACCGCCTTTTAAAGCGTTACCAAGAAGTTTTTCAACCATTGGTAAATGTGTATTACAATAATAGTCAATATTAAAATTTGCCTCTGACGAGTTTGGATACATTACACTTACTTTGATCATTATTTAACACCTTAAAATTTATGGTTTATGTTGAATGAATATTTTATGTTCTCTGAAATAGTTTATTGAGTCAAATTCCTCACGAATCGGAATTATTTAAAAAATCTGGCTACATATAAATATAGCCAGCTGTTATATATCAATTTTGATTTTTGTTAACTTTCAGTAGATTTTGATTTTCCAATATTTTTCATCATATCAACTTGAGCTTTTGAAATTGAATAAATTGAATGAATAGAATTAATTAAACAATTAGAAATACCCGCTTTACGCGAAAAATCAACATAACCCGATTTACGAGAAAAAGTATCATAACCCGATGTACGAGAAAATTCAGGGCCACCCGCAGTATTAATATCTGATTTAGTAGATTGACTATATCGACTTAATTGAGTAGCAAGTTTAGGTTGATAATCTAAACAACCACCTTGGGTATTAACTAGGTAATTTTTGTTGCGACCTGCTTTGGTAATTAAATAATTATCAGAAAGAATTGTCCAACCCGTAAACCGATGAATATTGACCTTCTCTTCATTAGTTAAGCCTTCTTCTTTTATAAATTGAGCATACGCTTTATCATTTTCATTTGATTTCATAGTGGTTGATGTTGATGAACAACCAAATATTACCGTTGATAAAAGTGTAATTGCTAAAATATTTTTCATCGTATTTCCTTATTAATTGAAGTAATTTAATTAATCATGCGGTGCTAATTTTATGATCCCAGTCTATTTATTTAAAAATGATTGCTGAGCCAAATAGTGAAAAATAGAATTGATAAAGAAGGTAAAGAAGGTAAAGAAGGTAAAGAAGGTAAAGAAGGTAAAGAAGATTTAACCTTGACGTTATTCCTTAACCTAATAAAAACAATCCGTTATTTGATAACCATTTCAGTTTAATTAAAGAACAATAATTATGCAAATTATTTTGTAAATGAAATGTAAAACTCAGTACAAATTTAATACTTACATTCAATTCTAGGTTTAAAACTAAATTATTTAGTATTTAACCATATACAAACAATTTTCTAATGGAATTTCTTCTGGATAATCAGTAAATGAAAAGCCAAATTTTTCATAAGCTTTTATTGCTTGTTCGTTATGAGATAAAACAAACAACGAACATTCTTTCAGCTGTAAATTTTTAAGACCTAATTCGCATAGACCACTCATCAATTCTGATGCAATCCCTTTACCTCGAAATTTCGGGTTTACTATTAATCGACCTAAATGACATCTTCCCAATCGTTGATAATATTGACCAAAAGCAACAAACTCATTTTGATTTGAAATAAGTGAGAAAGAATTAAGCGTGTTAAGCTTGAGATCTTCGGCAAAAGAATTTAAGTCAAATGGATATCTAAAATTTGGTCCCGACCAATCAGTAAGCGATTTTTCATTAGAAAACCAACTCATCATTTCTAATAAATGGCTATTTAGTGGTTGAATTAACTGCATATTTATCTAATAGATGGATCTATAAAAAATACTAATAATTTTATCAAACTAAGCCTTTATCCAAACCAAATTGTTTTTATCTTTTTCTTCATATTCAAACTTACTATCACTAATTGATACGCATTTCTTTTTTTTACCATTTTGTTTCATTTCAGCTCCTTTTGAGTATTCTAAGTCTGCGTAGTAACAATATTTAGTTTCATCAATAGTTTTTTTGTGAACAATTGGAGAATTGCTCTCATCAGCAAAAGAAGGTGGTGCTGTAAAAATTACGAGTAAAGTGAGTAATAATTTATTCATGAACGATTCCATTAGTGAATTTAAATAATGATGGATACAAATAGTTTCATCCGTCATTTCTATTTATTAGCGTTAATTAAAATGGTAAGGCGAACAAAATCAACGGGGTAATGTTCAACTACAAGCATTAATTAGCTACTTTTAAAACGTATTTGAGAATATATAAGTGACTTGCCATTATCCATATAAACAAGCGATTTAGGTGCATTCTCGCCATTAGGAAATTCAGCCATAGGTGCATTTTTCAAAATATTCACATATAACTTAAACCAAGTATTCCCTTCTTTTTCAACGCCTAAAATATCACAAGTTAACTGTTTACATGAAATATTCAATAATTCGAATTTATCACCTAACGCTTGCTCGGCAATAATTCGATTAATTTCCTGCTCCATATTATATGACCAGTTTTCATCCTCTGTAGAATCTTGCTTTAGTTCTGGCTTAGTCAAAAAATCATTATCTTTTATAACCTGAGCTTTCATACCTTCGGAAACGCTACTAGACATATTCGCCGTGATCAATTCATCAATACGTTCTTTATGTTCCATCGTCCATTCTTTTAATTCTTGCTGTAAGACAATTCGAGAATCATTAACTACTTCATCATTCTGCGCTGGTTCAGGTACATTGATATCTTTCTCGGCAACCAAGACTTTATCGTCTTTTTCAATGTTTGTTATTACAGGATTATTTTTAGTTTCTACTACTTTTTTGTCTGATTGAGCAACTAACTGTGGTGTATCCGTTTTTGTCTGACTAAGTTGCTGTTCATTATTTGTATTTAACTCATTTACTAATTCGAGTTCTTCATTATTTTCATTTAACACAGGATAAAGCAAATACCCTGAACTTAAACAAACGGCTGCAACAACAATATTACTAAACAAATTTTTCATCGTATTTCCTTTTTTGGTCATTAACTAACTTAATTTTTCATCATATTCAAAATAATTATTTATATTTCAGATATTAAATGTGAATTTAGAAATAACATAAACTGGTGTTTTTTGAGTATTCTTTTCTGTATTAATATAGTGAAGTTTCTTTAATGCATGTAAGGCAATGTTATTCCATTCACCGCTAGGATCTGAATCAACAACAACAGGATTAAAAATCTGTCCATTTGAATCAATCAAATATTTGATATTTACAAAACCGTTAGTGTTAGGTGGTAGTAATGTACTACTTGAAAAGCTAAATTCCTTTTTACTTTGCACCCAATAATCATCAAGATCAGATTGTTTTATTTCTATAGGGGTTTGAGTGAGATATTGCTTTGGGGTGGTTGTACAACCGAATAAAAAAACAACATTTAAAAATATGAGAGTTAAAAATTTCATTTAAATTCCTTTTAATATTAACGCCGTAATAACCGACTAATTTACTTACTAACTTACTAACCGATAATTGGACTCATTTATTTCCAAAGAGTGGTAGAACCCAATAATCTGTATTCTACTTTTATTTATCAGTTTTTTGGCTAGATTTTTTAATATTATAACGCCAGCTAAACCAACCAATTAACAAGCCAATAAAAGCCCCAATAAGGCTTTTAATACCAACTTGTTCCCAACTAATCCCTAAAATATTTATTGGAAGTAATTCACTTACTTTCTCTTCAATGCCAGATGGGTTTGCCTTAATAATACTATTTGCCCACTGCTTTGATATATTCTGGCTCCATTCAAGATCAGATTCACCCGCGAAAGAATATAAAAATAATATTTTTCCTTTTACATATACAAATGTTGCCGTAGTAATTGAAACAAATGAAGAAGGTTCTCCAGCTTTATCATTAATGTTGTATTTAACATAAACTGAGTAAGCAAGACTTCGTTCTGTTTCAATATGAACAGGTTGCGGAATAATATTAGATAATGATAGCGCTAAATCAACTTTATGCTTTTCAGAAAGATTTTTATTGATATCTCTAAACTGTGCATCAATAGCCTCTTTAGATTTTCTAATTATTTCATTATTTTGATTCTTCACTGTTTCTTTTAATACATTAAAACCTGAAATTGAAACTGTTTTATTTACGAGATCTTTAGCTGTTTGAACTGAAAACCTTCGGTCAAGATTGGGAATTTTATTTTGAAGTGCAAGAGGTGTTTCACTGGATAATATAAAACTAATAAACTCTTGATTTGTTATTCCAACAAACTGTTTTTGAAACTCAAACAGAGCCGGCATTTCAACACTTACTGCAGAATAATTTTTGGGGCTTGGTATATTTATTTTTGTTTCACCAACCGTTATTGTATTGGCATCACTTAAAAATGAAATAAAAGCGAATAATAGAGTAAGTAAAATTTTCATGATCATCCTTGAGAGCTAATACAATTTATTACTGCATTAATTATTTTAAAATCTCATCAGTAAAAGATAATGATGCACATTGAATCTTAACGTTAAATTAACAAACAACACAAGTCAAAAAATTAATTATTTATCAAACAGTTCAAATTAAATAACAACCTATTTGACTTTAAAAATATCTTTTACAAACCTTTAAGCTTAAAGACTAATTCCAAACAAGTCTCGTTTGGTTTTCTTTGAGCCAATGTTTTGCTTGTTTATAATTAGGTTCGAATGTTGACACCAAATTCCAAAAATGAGCTGAATGATTCAAGTGTTGTAAATGGCAAAGTTCATGAATGATCACATAGTCTATAACCCATGTGGGCGTCATCATTAATAGATAATTAAAGCTTAATTCACCACGACTATTACAACTCCCCCACCGGCTTTTATAAAGCCTTACTTTGTGCTTTGTCGGATACAGTTGCAGCTTTTCGATTAATACGGGTAATTTTATTGATAAGTATTCTTGAAGCTGTTGGTTAAAAAAGCGGGCTAATTGTTGTTTCACGCACAAGGCTAAATCTTCGCTACTGAGAATACTTTTTTGCTGACGTTTAGATAAAGTAACGTCAATATATTGTTCACTAATTTCAATATTGCTTGTCTTTTGAAATTGAATATCTAAGCATTTTTCTTCACCTAGGTATAAAATTTTACTGCCTTGAGTATAATTTATTGCACTATGCGTTGTATTTTGAATGCTAAGTTTTTGCTCAAGCAATTTCTGTTTAAGCCAATGTGATTTTTTAGCAATGAAGCACTCTATTTCATCCAATGGCAAACAATGTGGCGCACGAACAAACATTTTCCCCTGCTTTATTTGCAGTGATAATGTTTTTCTGCGAGTGCTGCGAATTAGTTGATAATCAAACACCGACACACTAACTTGCTTTATTTAAAGGCTCGTCCTGCTCTTTTACTAATTTAGCTACGGCTTTTTTCACTTCTTTTTTTTCTACTTTAGGTTTTTTAGCTTGTAAGGCAATTAAAACATCTTCCCGATTTTGAGCTAAAAATATACTTAATTCTTCGGCTAAAGTTTCAGTTAATTCTATGGCTGAGTTCGCAAATACGGAGGTTAAGCTATCTGCCATATCCAACATTTTATCATATTCATCTGCGGCTTTCTTATCCATAAATGTTTCTACCTCTACCCCATTGCGAATTACTACAAATCGACTCTCAACTGCCATCGTGTTCCCCTCAAGCTAAACTGTATATAACACCAGTATCATAACAGGCAAATTGATAGTTTGCCAAGCAAGAATGGATAAAATTTAAACTTTGTTAGCTATTTGCTAAAAAGCTCCTCTATCCAGACAAATTAAAAATATTCATCGTGAATAGTAGGCTATTTAGCTAGTTAATATTGCACTTGGCCTATTAAGCCGTTAGCGTTAATAACACTAATTTCGATAAAAATAAAAATGTGAGTGACCGATGAAAAAATTAACCTCGTTATTCTTAGTATTAACGTTAAGTTTTAATGTTGCAGCGGCAGATAACAACCAAGCTAAAGCAACAAAAAGCAAACCAACACCGGCACAATCATTTACCAGCCAACACAGTGCTAAATTTAACGGAAAAAAAATAAACTACACCGCTATTGCGGGTGAAACCTTATTAAAAAATAAAAAAGGCGAAGTAACTGCCCGCGTTTTTTCAACCAGTTATATTCAAAACAAAATAAGTGATAGCACAAAACGACCAATTGCCTTTTTCTACAATGGTGGCCCCGGATCTTCTTCGGTTTGGTTACATATGGGGGTTTTAGGGCCAAAACGAGTTGATATTCCTAGCGATGCTAAAGACGATGGTGCCGCGCCTTATCCTATTAAACATAATCCAAAGAGTTTACTCGATGTGACTGATATGGTGTTTATTGATCCCGTTGGTACTGGCTATTCAAAAGTAGACGGTGTAGGTAAAGGCAAAGACTTTTGGGGCGTTACTGAAGATGCAAAATCATTAGCACAATTTATTAGAACATGGCTAACCGAACATGACCGCTGGAATTCACCTAAATTTATTGGCGGTGAAAGCTACGGTACTACACGTTCTGCGGCATTAATCAATCAGCTTGAAGGTGGTTATGGTGATGTTTCAGTAAACGGTATCATTTTAATTTCAACTATTTTAGATTTTAGTGTGCGCGCTTATGATCCCGGTAATGAAATGGCTTATATGGCCTACTTGCCAACTATGGCAGCGACGGCTCATTATCATAAAAAAGCTGGCAACGATTTAGCATTGGCAGATTTTGTTCAACAAGCGCGCGAATTTGCTCAAGGCGATTACATTAGTGCCTTACTAAAAGGCAACAGTTTATCGACGGTTGAGCATAATAAAATTCGTCAAAAACTAGCCTATTTTACGGGCTTGTCTGAACACTATCTTGATTTAGCTAATTTACGGGTAAGTTATCAACGTTTTTCAAAAGAACTATTGCGTGATCAAGGATTAAGCATTGGCCGATTAGATAGTCGTTTTAAAGGCAAAGATTTTGATAATGCAGGAGAAACACCCGATAACGATCCAAGCTTTTATGGTATTGACGGCGCATACACTGCGGCTATTAATGAATATTTACGTAAAGATTTAAACGTAAAAATTGATCGTGAATACAACATTATTGGCTTAGACGGCAAATGGAACTGGGACATTAGCAATGGTTATCGTAATCCGTACTTAAACGTGGCGCCTTATATTGGTAAAGCGATGCGCGAAAACAAACATTTACGTGTTTTTAATGCTGCTGGCTACTACGATTTTGCCACTCCATTGATGGGCGCAGAATATTCATTAAACCGTAACGGTATTGATAATAAACGCGTAACTGAAAAATATTATGAAGCAGGACACATGATGTATATTCATCACCCGTCACTTAAAAAATTAGTTACCGATATTCGTGCATTTATTAAAGAAAGATAAGTCATTAGTATTACTAATTACATTAAAAAAACACATAAAAAAACCAACAAGTTATTTCGATTTGTTGGTTTTTTTGTATTGATTAGTTGTTTTAGTATTTTGCCTTTTTCGTTCTGTTTTTTTGTCAAAACGCTATAAAGCTTATTGTAAATACTGATCAAACAGTTCAACTTTTACCATTTCGCCAGCAGCAACTTTACCTCGACACGCTTCTAACACAATATAACAATTGGCTTTTGCAATGCTTGATAAGATACCCGACCCTTGGCTACCCGTGCTATTTACAACTGTTTCACCTTGATCATTCACGGTTAACACGCCGCGTTGAAAATCCATGCGTCCTGCTGATTTTTTTAAATCACTGCTTGTTTTTACATTAATAGTAACCCGTTGTATCGGCTCGGCATTTTGCATTTTAACTAAAGCCGGAAGCGCTAATTGATGCGCAGTAACTAACGCTGAAACAGGATTACCCGGTAAGCCAAAAAAGATGCTGTTAGGTAATTTCCCAAAAGCAAACGGTTTGCCCGGTTTCATCGCTATTTTCCAAAAACCAATTTCGCCTAAATCGTCTAACACTTCTTTAGTATAATCCGCATCACCAACTGAAACACCACCAGAAGAAATTACCGCATCAGCCAATTCATCTGCTTGTTTAAAAGCAGCTTCAATGGCCGACTTATCATCTTTTATAATACCAAAATCAATAATGTCGATATTTAGTTTAGTTAAAAGCCCAGCAAGAAAATGGGCGTTACTTGCAAATATATCGCCTTCGGTTAACGTTTGACCGGGAGATTTTAATTCATCACCCGTTGAAATTAACGCGACTTTTAATTTACGCATTACGCTTACGTTCGCAATACCTAACGAAGCAAGCATACCAATATCTATTGCCGTTAATCGATGGCCTTTAGTAAATACAGGTTGGTCGATTTTAATATCTTCTCCTGCATAGCGCACATGAGAACCCAATTCTTTCTCTTGTGCAAAAGTGATTTTATCGCCATCAACGTGACAGTTCTCTTGCATTTCAACGCTATCACAACCTGTTGGCATTTTTGCGCCAGTCATAATACGAACACACTGCCTAGCTTGACATTCACCCACATAAGGAGAACCCGCCATTGACCGACCAGCAAGCGTTAGTGTTTTTGATTGCTGTAAACTTGTTGCCGCAAAAGCATAACCGTCCATCGCAGAATTATCATGCGGAGGCACATTTACAGGGCTAACAACATCATCAGCCAATACTCTATTTAAGGCTGCCTCAATGGTGAGTATTTCTTGCGCTGTTATTGGCGTTATTTGCGCAAGCATATTTTCCATCGCTCGTTCGAACGGTAATAAACCGGGAGCAGAACAACAATCAACTATTGGGGTATTGGTTTTATCGGTCATGCGTTTCTCATTTTGCTAAAATCATAAAATTTTAATAGCGCTATTATTACTGAAATAACCTTAAAAGTAATCAGCCCTAGTTGATACATATCAAGCTTTGTTTTTTAAATTACAGTATTATTCTTTTCAGTAAACTTAAGATATACTTTTAAATTGCTTTTTACTCAAACTTGAAATTATTCTCGAATGAGTAAACGCAATTTATTCGCCGAGCTACTATCGCTAACGCAAACACTAAATTTGTTTGTTATGTGGTTTTAGCCGTGGTTACTTGCAATACGGTAAGTTAAACCACCAGGGTTAGTAAGGAAACAAACTAACCTCCCGACATTTGGAAAGGTGACATGTTAACAGACAATTTTGGTCGCAGATTTTATTATCTGCGCCTTTCAATTACCGACGTTTGCAATTTTCGTTGCAACTACTGCTTACCTGATGGTTATGAGTGCGATCACGATCGTGATTTTTTAAACCATGCTGAAATTACTCGCATCGCTAAAGCGTTTGCACAATTAGGCACGGAAAAAATTCGTATTACGGGTGGAGAACCTTCGCTACGTAAAGACCTGCCTGATATTATTAACACCTGTAAGCAAACCCAAGGCATTAAAAAAGTCGCCATTACCACTAATGGTTTTAAATTACCCACTCACTTACCGAGTTGGTTAGACGCTGGCATTGATGCCATTAATGTTAGCATCGACAGCTTAGATCCTCGTCAATTTCATGCGATTACCGGCCACAATAAACTCAATACCGTTTTACAAGGTATTGATATGGCTTTAGCCGCCAGCAATGCGCCAACAGTTAAAGTAAATACTGTTTTAATGCGTGAATATAATGCTTACGATATGCAAAGTTATTTAGACTGGTTAAAAGATACGCCAGTAACTTTACGTTTTATTGAATTAATGCAAACCGGTGATAATAAAGAATTTTTTGATGCACAACACGTGCAAGGTTCACGCATTAAACAAAACCTTATTTTAGACGGTTGGTTACCTGTTATTAGCGATAAGGCTTCAGGCCCTGCGCAAGAATTTTATCACCCTGATTATCAAGGCAAAATTGGCTTAATCATGCCTTACAGCAAAGATTTTTGTAATACTTGTAATCGCTTACGTATCAGCTCGTTAGGTAAATTACATTTATGCTTGTTTGGTGAAAACGGTTTATCGCTACGTGAACAATTGCAATCAGATGATCTAGAACCGCTAAAACAACAAATAGTAGCCTTATTGGGCGATAAAAAAGCCACTCACTTTTTGCATGAAAAAATAACAGGTGCCACTAAACACCTTGCAATGCTTGGCGGGTAATTTTATGAGCATTAGCACAACGAACAATTTCAATAACACTAACAGCAGCTGTTTAGGTGTAGTGTTAGCTGGCGGTTTATCTTCTCGCATGGGTGAAGACAAAGCAGGATTAATGCGTAATAGCACCAACATGCTCGATTTTTCAAAGCAGTTATTACGCGACGCTGGTTTAACTAATATTATTGTTAGTGGCAACGCCAATAAAATAAATACCCCGCAGCAAGTCAATGATATTATTAACGAAGCAGGCCCTGTCGGTGGTATTTTTAGTGTCATTAAAGCGCACCAGCCAAAGGCTATTTTAGTATTACCTGTTGATTTACCGTTAATGACAAGCAGTGCCTTGGCTAAATTAAAGCAAATTGGCGAACTTAGCGGCAAAGCCTGTTTTTATCAAGATCATAATATTCCGTTATATTTACCGGTTAATGCCTTTGTTGAATTGTTTTTACAGCAGTCATTTCAGGGTGAAAGTTTTAAACAATCTGGCCGCGGCCCTTCAATTAGAACCTTATTAAAACAAATACCGCACCAAGCTATTACTAGTGAAAACAATCAAATATTGTTTAATACCAACACGCCAGAGCAATGGCTGCAAGCCCAGCAAACATTCAAAAAGAAAACATTTAAACAGCAAGCTTTTGAAAAACATACATTAGGGAGTCTTTAATGACTAAATCATCTTCTCATGGCGGCAACGCTTTTGTGCCTTTAAATATTGCCGTATTAACCGTATCAGATACCCGTGACGAATCTAACGACACCTCGGGGCAATTATTAGTTGAACGCTTAACTACTGCAGGCCATACCCTTGCCGATAAAAAAATAGTAATTGATGATGTTTACCAATTACGCGCTATTGTGTCTAAATGGATAGCCGACGAAAACATTCAAGCAGTTGTTGCCACAGGCGGCACAGGATTTACCGCGAGAGACAATACCCCAGAAGCTTTACAGCCTTTATTTGATAAATCTGTAGAAGGTTTTGGTGAAGTATTTCGCGCCGTTTCATTACAAGAAATTGGCACATCAACCATTCAATCTCGCGCTTTTGCCGGTGTTGCAAACGGCACCGTTATTTTTTGCATGCCAGGTTCAACCAATGCTTGTCGTACCGCATGGGATAAAGTGATAGTTGAACAATTAGACGCTAGCCACCGCCCTTGTAATTTTGTTCCACATTTAAAGTTTGCTAATAACAATATTGAGCAATGTGAGACACGCGGTTAATGACTTCTTCTACTAACACTCGCACCGAAAACAACAGCACTTTATCGCACCTTAATGCGCAAGGTGAAGCTAACATGGTTGATGTTACCGACAAAGCGATGACATCACGCACCGCCACCGCGCAAGGTTTTATTAAAATGAGTGCTGAAACATTAGCGCTGATCACCACAGGCAAGCATAAAAAAGGTGATGTTTTTGCGGTAGCTCGTATTGCGGGTATTCAAGCCGCAAAACAATGCAGTAACTTAATTCCTTTATGCCACCCTTTAATGTTGTCAAAAGTACAAGTTGATTTTGAAACCGATGTTGAAAACAGCCAAGTTAAAGTAAGCAGTTTATGTCGATTAACAGGGCAAACTGGCGTTGAAATGGAAGCGTTAACTGCGGTTTCTGTTGCTTGTTTAACGTTATTTGATATGTGCAAGGCGGTTGATCCGGCAATGGAAATTACTGGCATAAAAGTATTAACCAAAGCTGGTGGCAAGTCAGGCAAATGGCAAGCTAAAGCGTAGTTAACAGCAAGATCCTGAAACAAGTTTAGGATGACACGGTAAATAATACCGTCATACTGACGAAGGTCAGTATCTTTAGTAACATCGAGTAAAACAAGATCCTGAAACAAGTTCAGGAAGACACGGTTAAGAATACCGTCATGCTGACGAAGGTCAGTATCTATAGAAATATTGAGTAACAGTAAGATCTTGAAATAAGTTCAGGATGACGCAGTATATAAATTCAAACAGAGAATATTATGATCAAAATCGTTTTTTTTGCCGCCTTACGTGAACAATTAAATTGCGCTGAATTATCGATACCAGCCAATGAAGTAAGCAGCATTGCCGACATTAAAACCAAACTTGCTGATAAAAATGAACATTGGCAGCAAGTTTTTAGTAATGGCGCACTACTTTGTGCATTAAATCACGACATGGTGCAAGCTGACGCAGAAGTTAAATCGGGTGATGAAGTCGCGTTTTTTCCTCCTGTAACAGGCGGCTAAAATAATAACGCTAATAATTATCGCACGAGATCCTGAAACAAGTTCAGGATGACATGGTAAATAATATTGTCAGGATGACAATTTTTTCGAGACAAAAACATGAACAACAATGTCAAAATAAGCATTCAAACTCAAGACTATAACTTAGCTCACGAAGTTGCTTTGCTTGAACAAAATAATGATATTGATGGCGCTGTCGTTACTTTTACTGGGCGTGTTCGCAATAAAAATGAAGGTTTACACGTCAGCGGTTTATTCCTTGAACATTATGCTGGTATGACAGAGAAATCGTTAGAAAAAATCATCTTCCAAGCGCAAGAACGTTGGCAGATTGGTCGCGTTAGTGTTATTCATCGCATAGGTCAATTGGCAATTGGCGAGCAAATTGTCTTTGTTGGCGTGACCAGTATGCACCGCCAAGACGCTTTTGCAGCCGCTGAATTTATTATGGATTTTTTAAAAGTACAAGCGCCCTTTTGGAAAAAAGAACTCACCGAAAAGGGTGAAAAATGGTTAGACGCAAAACAAACTGATAACCAACAAGCTCAGCAATGGAATAATTAAACATGTTGGCGCGAGCAAATTTTACTTTTCATACAGTTTTTTTTCATAAAATTTCTTTTCACTCCCTACTGCTATGTGTCACTTTATTAATACCAACGATACTTTATGCCGCACAAACTTCACCACCATTACGCATAGCAGTCGCCGCAAATTTTTCGCCAGTTCTAACCCTACTGCTTCCTGAGTTTACTGCACAAACAGGCATAAAAACTCAAGTGATCAGCGGTGCAACAGGTGCACTATTTCAGCAAATTCGTCATGGCGCGCCCTTTGATGTGTTTTTAGCAGCTGATGCTATTCGCCCGAAACTATTGGCGCAGCAAAGTTTAATTATTAAAGACAGTTTACAAACCTATGCCATTGGCCAATTAGCACTTTTTTCTGCAACAAATGCTTTGCCTGACATAGAAAAATTACAAACTTCATCTCGCCTTGCGATTGCAAATCCTAATACTGCTCCGTATGGCTTGGCAGCGAAACAAAGTTTACAGCATTTAGGCTTATGGCAAGGCTATAAAAACAAGTTAGTGATAGGTATTAATATTAATCAAACTTTTCAGCAAGTACGCAGCCAAGCGGTTAATTTAGGCATTGTTGCTTACAGCCAGTTAAAACTAAATAAGCTCAAAGGCATTCTTTTGCCTGAAAACAGTTATGACGCTATTAAACAACAATTAGTTATCCTAAAAAATAGCAAAAACATTACTCAAGCAAAAGCATTCAGCCAGTTTTTATTAAGCGAAAGCATTCAAACTAAGATCAGTGAATTGGGTTACAAAAAAGTAATTATTGCCAACATCGCTAATAAATCGGCTAATAATTCAGCTAATAAAACAGTTAAGGCTGACCTTGCCATGGCGAGTGAACAATAATGGCTCTTTCAACACTGTCTTCAATAACAACTAACGGCGATTTATTGGCATTAATCACCACCTTAAAAATGGCAGCGTTAAGTACCGTTATTTTATTATTAATTGGTACACCGCTCGCGTGGTGGTTAGCAAAAATGCAAAGCCGAGCAAAAGTATTTATTGAAGCTATTGTCGCGCTGCCAATAATTTTACCCCCCACGGTACTGGGCTTTTATTTACTTATTGCCTTTGCGCCACAATCAGCTTTTGGACAATTATGGCAACAAATTACAGGCTCTCAACTGGCTTTTAGTTTTAGCGCTATCGTTTTAGGCTCAGTGCTTTACTCATTGCCTTTTGTGGTACAACCTTTACAACGTGCTTTTGAACAATTAGGAAATAGTTACCTTGAAGCGGCGGCAATGTTAGGGGCTAAACCACTCGACAGTTTTTTTAGCATTGTGGTGCCAATGACCAAAGCCAGTTTTATTACCGCTACAAGTTTAGGGTTTGCGCACACCGTTGGCGAATTTGGCATTGTACTAATGATCGGCGGCAATATTCCTGATGAAACTCGCGTACTCTCTATAGCCCTATTTGATCACGTTGAAGCATTTCAATACGGCCAAGCGCACTTATTAGCCGCAGGTTTACTTATTGGCTCTTTCATCTTGTTATCGTTAATTTATTTATTAAATCATGTACGTGGTGATCAACACGTGGTTGGTAAAAATCATGATTAATGACAAAGGTTTAAAGCAAGATTTAAAACTAGAACTAGACATAAAGTTACAAGCCAACTTTGATCATTTTAATTTAACCGTTTCCCAAAAGATTAATAGTGCAGGCATCACTGGCATTTTTGGTCATTCTGGCTCAGGTAAATCAAGTTTATTACGAATCATTGCAGGTTTAGAAAAAAATCACGTTAACGGTAATATCACTTTTAATCAGCGCGAGTTGTTAAACACAAAAACACAATTATTTGTTCCACCTGAGCAACGTAATATTGGCTTGGTTTTTCAAAATAGTCGTTTATTTCCACATTTATCTGTTCGCCAAAATCTTGAATTTGCACAAAAATGTCTAATCAAAAGTAATCAGAATAAAAATAGCACGTTAAATATCGATGATATTATCGCGTTAACTCAATTAACACCTTTGCTCGCAAAACAAACGTCACAGCTTTCTGGTGGCGAACAACAACGTGTTGCCTTAGCGCGAGCTATTTTAGCTGAGCCCAAATTACTCTTACTTGACGAACCGTTAAGTGCGCTTGATAAACACAGTAAAGCAAACATGTTAGCGTTAATTGTCACAGTTCAGCAGCAGCTTAATATTCCTATTCTTTATGTCAGCCACAGCTTAGCTGAATTACAGCAAGTGGCAAGCGAGCTATTAATATTAGCAAACGGAACCGTTGTTGATTATGGTGATGTTCATCAAGTAATTCATCGTCTTAATCATGCACAGCAACACAATAAAGCACAGCTAATTAGCCCCCAAACTAGCTTAGCATTACCAATATTCGCCCATAATGAACAACACGCACTTACTCAATTAGCACTCAGTGACAGCCAAAGCATTTATTTACCTCTACTTTCTAGTAATGACAATGAAACTAGCTCTAGTAATTATCCCGTTGGTGCCATGCTACGCTGTTATATTTTTGCCGATGATATTAGTTTGAGTTTAACTGAGCCAAGTAACAGCTCGATTGTTAATCACTTATTAGGGCAAATCAGCACTATCGAAAAGTTCGGCGAATACAGCGCATTAATTACCATAAGTTGCAGCGAGCACAGTTTTTTTGCGCAAATATCATTAATGTCACAACAAAAGTTACAACTTGAAGTGGGCAAAAATATTTATATTCAATTTAAAGCTTCTGCAATAAAAACTTTAGCTAATAGCTCTTTGGTTAATACCAACAATCGCCACATATCTTCCACTTTATTTCAAAACCAACAAGCGCCTATTGAGGAATAATCATGCTCACTCAACAGCAACAACTTAAATATTCACGACAAATAATACTCAATAAAATTGGTGAGCAAGGTCAAATTGCGTTAACCAAAGCAACGGTATTAATTGTTGGCGTTGGTGGGTTAGGTAATCCTGCCGCTTTATATTTAGCCGCAGCAGGTGTTGGAAAATTAATATTATGCGATGGTGATAATATTGAATTAAGCAATTTACCTCGGCAAATTCTATTTTCAGAGCAAGACATTAATAATAATAAAGCTGACAGCGCTAGCGACAAATTACAGCAACAATTTGGCGACTGCGACATAGAAGTGTTAGATGAAATGTTTGATCAAGAACTTGCCGACTATTACTTACCCAACGTTGATTTAGTACTTGATTGCACCGACAACATTAGCAGTCGTTACTTAATGAACCAAGTTTGTATACAACATAAAGTGCCGTTAATTATTGGTGCCGCAACCGGTTTTGATGGCCAGCATTTAATGGTGAATCCGCGTGATGAAAATAGTGCTTGTTATCATTGTTTATACCCAAGCAGTGAAAAAGCACCTGCTAACAATTGCCAAACGGCAGGCATTCTAGGTCCAGTTTTATCTATCGTAAGCGGTATGCAAGTACTTACAGCCATAAAATTTATTACGGGTAATAAAGTGCCCATTAATCAATTAAGTTTATTTGATGGTTTAACCAATCAATGGCAACAATTTAACATCAAAAAAAATAGCCAATGTGAGGTTTGCTGTAATTAAAATAGGATCTGGGTCTTCAGCTTGATACAAGTCAAAGTTCATATAAATTAGAAGAATATAATAAGGCATATTTTGTCACAAGCGTGTCATATTTACTAATTACACTGCTACCGCAATCATTAAAGTAACATTTAAGAGTCTCTTAAATAACGGAAAGGTAAGCAGTAACTTTATTACTTTCAAGGAGAATTATTATGCCTATTTCAAGAAGCCGTAGTTCGGCAAACAAAATTTATTTACCCTCATCAACTCGCGAAAATCAATACTTATTAGTGGATATTCCTCTAACTAACGAATTAATTGCTAGCGTACAACCCGCGGATAAAAATTCAAACATAGATAATTTAAGTGCTTTATATTACCATTTATCTGAAATGTTTTTCAGTTTTTGCGATCAATTTGAACTTAAAAATGCTGCGTTTATTGCCAACGACAAGTTACCTAAAGTACATTTCAATTCAGAAGAATATCAAGTTGAAAGTGCACAACGAATTGTGTTTTTTTATGATCCTGCGTTACACACCGTTCGACAATCATATTTTCACGGTAAGCAAAGAGCAAAAAAAATAAAATTACTTTTTTTAACGTCTGGTGAAGATGTACGCTCAAATTCTCCACGTTTTAATGCACAAGTTTGCCAAGTGCTAAAAGCTTTTTCAGATAAAATCGGACTTGATTCAAGCTCAATCCGCATCAGAGATCACCAGCATTTAACTTATGATCTATTTGCTAAAGACAAAGGTTGCCAACGCAGCCAAGGTCATAAATTGCGTTCGATTCCAGTACGTTATGCTAGCCAGCAATTAGAATTGCCTGAAGCAATAACTGAAATATCTTATGCTGTGGCAACATTACCATTAAGTGAGCAACTTAAAAGATCTGTCTGTTTAGATTTTTCATCTGATCAACCTTTTGCACCAATATATGAGTTAATTAATGAAAAATTACAGGTTGCAGCCAAACAATTTAATATTAGTAGTGGTGCCGTAATCGCTAATGGTTTAGTACCCATTGTTCGTCAATTAAATAACGACGAAGATCAAGAAGCGATCACTCGGGTGGGGGAAATTCAAAAATTAACCTACAACAGTGAAAACCCTCAACAAGATTTTGTATTAAGTTGTGACGGTAACGCTTTAATAAATGAAGTTTATATTGTGATGGCAGCCAGTAAAGAAAATTTCGCGAACCAAGGATATGCTAAGTTTTTACAAAAAGTTGAAAACACATTATCAGCACTAGCGGAAGAGTTAAATATTAACGGTAAAACAGACGAAATACTGATTCGTATGCATCAGCATATTAGTTTTAATTTATAAATTTACTGTACTTAAAAACCAAAAAAGCCCTTTAATTAGGGCTTTTTGTTTTAATAGAATAAGGGGAAATTATTTAATAAGGCCTGTCGTTCTATCGCCGACGGCTTCTCGCCAACCACCGAGCCATTCAGATCTCGATGCGGTATTTTGATAAGGACAATTTTCTTTTGATCTTCCTGCTGCTCCTGCTTGATAACCATTTGAATGCGCTCTATTTAAAGGATCTCTTTTTTGTCTTTTCATTGATGAATCTCCAAAATTTACTGAAATACCCACATAAAATAAAGCTGAGTGCTTTATAAAATGTGATGATAAGAATAAAAGCGGCCGAGCAAAAAGTAGATTTATTTACGAATATATCATTTTGCCGACAATTCATTTAAAAACAATTTTGCAATGAACACAAGGAAAAAAACGTTAAATTTTGTTCAACTTTGTTACCGATTGTAAAAGTAAAATAATGCTCAAATAAACAGCAAGATTTTCCTTTTATAAAACAGCTCTCTAGTATTTTATCGATATGAAAAGATGATATATAATCGATTGTTTTTAGAAAATATTAATTTAAAAGTATTTGTTGGCTTGTTTATTGTCGGTAAATTCTATCTCATTTACTAAATTTATCAGGCTCTGGAATAAATTAAAGAGGCTGTTCTATAATCATCTTCCGCTATATTTATTCTTAGTGTTATCTCAACAATGGTTTCAACATAGTTTCTAAGCCATTTAATTTTACTTCGTACATTAACGCTAACTGTTTACCTAGCTTCCCTTCAGGAAAACCTTTTTTATAAAACCACACTAAATAAGGCTCAGGCAATTGTAGTAATTTTCGACCTGCGTATTTTCCAAACGGCATTTCTTGGTTAATTGCGGCTAGCAAAAAATCACTATCGGCTAAGTTCAAACTCTGATTTGAATTGGGATTTGAATCGAAATTTTGGTTATTAGGCATTTAAAACTCTTCTATTGATCTTGTATTGGCGCTTATCTGCGACATGATGTCGCAGTTTATACTTTTTTGTTTGTTTTCATATCATTAGGCTAGGAAAATGGTTTTACAATAATTAATTTATCCTTAATTTTAATCACTCAATTTGAAGCCATCATGAAAAATATTAAATCGTCTCTTTTCTCACTTTCTACTATCGCCACCGCGTTACTTTTTAACTTTACCGCACAAGCCGATGAAATAGAAAAAATAGTGATCACCGCATCGCATATCAATCGTGATTTACAAGCTGAAACATCAGTAAAAGTAACCGACCCAGATTTAGCTTCATGGCTAAACTCAGTACCTGGAGCGAACATAAACCGCAATGGGCCATTAACCGGTATTGCTCAATATCGCGGTTTATTTGGCGATAGAGTCGCAACAACACTCAATGGACATACCATGATTGGCTCAGGGCCAAATTCAATGGACTCTCCCCTGAGTTATGGACCGACCTTTTTAGTACAATCTATGACAGTTTACCAAGGTGTAGCACCAGTTTCAGCTGGTATTAATACTTTAGGCGGCGCAATTGCCGTACAAACCTTAAAAGCTGAAACAGACAAGAGTAGCGATTGGCAAGCCAACGGACAATTAAGAAGTGCTTATAGAGACAACAACGACGCCAGCACTTTTTCAGCCTTAACCAATATTTCAAAACAAAATTTTGCCGTGCTTGCCTATGCCGATTGGCAAAACGCTAATGACAAAGAAACTAGCGAGAACGTAATAATTTTTCCAACGCGTTATAAAAAGAATCAAGCGGGTACGGACATTCGCTACTTTTATAATAGCTTTGGCAGCGATGCCGAAATAGGCATGAGTTTTCATTACACCGACACCCAAGATGCTGGTACGCCAGCTTTACCTATGGATATTAAAAGCATTGTTGGTAAACAAGTAAGTATTGACGGCAGTAACGAAATAAATAATTGGCAAGTTAATTTTCAACTAGGTTATTTAGATAGTAATCACGCAATGGACAATTTTTCATTACGCGGCAATGATAATAACGCATTATTTAGACGTAACGATGCCAGTGCTGATACGGTTGACTTTAAAATTACGGCTGAAAAAAATGCTTGGTTATTTGGTGTAGATGGCTATTTAGCCAATCATGGCTCTACCATTACAAACCCGAATAACGCTAAATTTAACGTTCAAAATTTTAATCAAATTAAAGATCAACAAATAAGTGCTTTTGCCCAATGGCAAACACAGTTTTCACAGTTAACCTTTGACAGTGGATTAAGAGTAAAACAAATTTACGCCAACAGTGGAGAAGTAAATCATCACATGGCAATGATGAACGCGGCCATTAAAAATCTTAAAGATCAGTTCAATCAAAGCGACCGTAGTGTGAGTGATACCTTAGTTGATTTCTCTTTCAACGCCTCAATGCCATTATTTACTACAACAAAAGCCACTGAATCAGCGCTAACCATTTCAGGTGGAATAAAACAACGTGCGCCTTCATACCAAGAACGCTATTTATGGCTACCAATGGAATCTACAGGTGGCTTAGCTGATGGAAAAACATATATCGGTAACATCAACTTGAGTGCAGAAACAGCTTATCAAAGTGATATAGGTTTACAAATAAACCAGTCAAATTGGCAATTTTCAGCCCATGCCTTTTATCAAAAAATTAATAATTATATACAAGGTGTCGCTTCATCTAATATGAGCGCGAATATGGTTGCCAACATGATGACCGGTAAAATGCCATTACAATATGACAATGTTGATGCCAAACTTTATGGTAGCGATGGCCGAGTAAGTTATCGTTTAAACAATGAATGGCATATAGCGGCAATGGTGAGTTATGTTCGTGGTAAACGTGATGATATAAACGATAATCTTTATCGCATTTCGCCATTAAATGGACAGTTTAAATTAACCTATCAAACCATTACTGAGCAAAACTCGTCTTTGCAGGCAAACCTAATGCTTGTTGTTAACGATAGCCAAACTAAAGTTTCAACAACTAATGATGAACAAAAAACATCGGGCTATGGTGTGCTAAATGCTGATTTAAGTTATGAATTAACCAATGAATTTGTACTAAAAGCTGGGGTCGATAATTTATTAAATCGTGAATATAAGAATCATTTAGGTGGTTATAATCGAGTAAAAAATAGTGAAGTAACCTTAATGAAACGCTTGCCTGAACAAGGCCGCACATTATGGGCAGAGCTTAACTATTATTATTAGCAGGTATTTTTAATAGATCTTTTTAGTAGACGTTTCTAAGAGATATTTTGAGTAAATGACAGTCGTCATGCTGAGCTCGTTTCAGTATCTAATATATAAGATACTGAAACCGTGAAACTGAATTTATTTCACTATCAGCATCAGCATGGCAAACTAATTAATAAAAAATAGTACCAAAAACAACACAACACCTACCGAGGTAGAGCGCATTGCCAAAGTTTTATATTTTGGCACTTGCCACGCCATGATAAAACCTGAAATTAATAACAACAACAAAGCTATTGCCATAAAAACAGCATAATACTTAAAGCTTTCACCACCATCGGCTTTATGTAAACGTGCAAAACGTTGATACCAATCAGCATCATATACTTTAATTGAGGCCGCTTTATCGCCCACGTTAAACTTTAAATCGGTACTAATATTCGCACCACCCCATCGTAAACGAACCGCATTACCTTGCTGCTTAAATTGCGCTTCACTGGTAGGGAGTGCAATATTTTTTGCTTCAAGCTGACGAATAACTAATGTTTGTGTAGACAGTAAACTAGGTTGGAAATTATCAGGTAATTCAATCGCAATACTGCTTTCTTTAAAATCACCTTCAATATGCAATGAATACAAAGCGCCCGTGATAATAAATAATAACGCTACAGGGAAAATAATCGTTGCCAAAATTGTATGAATTTTTATTAATTGTTGTCGGTTAATGCGTGCCATTAAAAACGTTTCCTAAAAACAAGGGTAAAATTAGCGAATGATTATACGGTTTTATTTAATAAAAACATAACCAAGGCTTTATATTCATTCATATCCTTAATTTGTTTATCATTAACTTTATATTTCCCATTAATAATTAACGTGGGCACACTAGAAATCCCTTGCTTACGTAACAGTTCAGTTTTGCGATTCATGTTCTTAAATTCTCTGCTTACTGAAAAGCTATTAAACGTTTTATCAAATTTATCGCCATCAATATCATTTATCATAAATAAATTTTTGATGTCTTTTCGGTTATCAAAATCTGCATGACGTACATGAATATAATTAAAAATAGCGGGGATCATTTTATCATCCACCTTTAATATTTTGGCAGTGATTAACGCTTTAGTTAAGTCATCTTCAATTGCTATTTTTCTGCCTGGCATACTATTTACATGATTCTTTTTAAAAACGACATCACTCGGGATCGATTTTAGTAATTCATTAATAATTGGCTCTCGGCGAAAACAGTGTGGACAGTAAAAAGAGAAAAATTCAGACACTTCTTTTTTGGCAGTTAAATTACCTTGAATTGTTTGAAAATGCTTACCTTCAACAAATTCAGTTGCTTGAGCACTGTGAAAAAATGAAAAAAATGTCAACGTTACTAATAATAGATTCTTATAATTATAAAGTTTCAAAGGTGTAATCCTTTCCTGTATTTGGTTTTGTTTTGGTTCAAATCAAAATTTAACAAACCAATAACAATTAATCAGAAAAAGATTGTTACAAAAACTTTCAAATTTTAAACACTTACTTTCGGGCGCTTTTGTAATTTACGCTGTAGCGTGCGGCGATGCATAGAAAGCTGTCTTGCTGTGGCAGAAACATTGCCGTTATTAAATTTTAATACTTGCTGAATATGTTGCCATTCTACTTGCTCAGTTGATAACGTTTGCTCTTGCACTGCGATGCTTTCATTAATATCCGCTTGTAAGCTTTTATTTCTAACGCTACTTTCTGTGTTTTTTGCTGACTCTAATTCAGCCGCATCTAAAGCAGCTAGCAAGGTTTTAGTATCAATAGGCTTGGCTAAATAATCATTAGCACCAAGCTTTATTGCATCAACAGCGGTGGCAATACTGGCAAAACCAGTCAGTAATAATATTTTGGCTTTAGGCAATAAATTACGCAGCGGTTTAATTAGGTTAAGACCACTTTCGCTAGCTAATTTCATGTCTAGTAAAATAACATCGGGCAATATTTGACGACTTAATAATAACCCCTGATTACTGTCAATTGCATGTTCACATTGATAGTTATATTTAGTTAAACGACGCTTCAAGGTATTCGCAAACGCAAGGTCATCTTCAATAATAAGTAAATTTTTTGCTTTATTAATCATTAGAGTACTTCTTGTTATTTATCTTTGTTTCTTGATGGTCTACCAAAGGTAAAAGTAACGACACTAAAGCACCACCGTCTGTATGGTTAGTTAAGGTTAACTTACCGCCTAAGCGTTCTAAACTCGCATGACTTAAAAATACTGCCATGCCTAACCCTTGCTCACTATTGATTAATTCAACGCCAAGCTTTGTTAATTTTTGTGCGCTAAAACCAAGGCCAAAATCTCTAATATTTAGTTTCCAATGCTTACTAGTTGTTTCAAGTGATAACTCGAGTTGATTACTATTATTGGCTTTACTGGCGCGAACACCATTATTGATCAAATTAAATATGGCGGGTAATAAAGCACCATCTGCAATTATAAATGTTTGCTTGCTGTATTCAGAATTTTGATTAATTTGTTTAACAGTGCTTTGCTTTACGGTTAGTTGAATTTCAGGAAAATTCAGTTGCACATATTCCTGTAATTGCTCAATGATTCTATCGGTAGCAAGGCGTTTCGCCACTTCACTTTTTATATCAAACGTTAATTGTCTGAATTCATGCAAACTATCACCACAACGTTGCAGTTGGGCTTTTAAATCGTTAACAATAATTTTGCTTTCCGTTTCTTCATTAATAACTTCATTAGTACCTTCATGAATCAGTTCATTAGTTTCTTCATTAATCAACTCATCAAGTTCATCAACCAATAATTGTGCAGTAGCGAGTGGCGTAGCTAATTGATGCGTAACTTGTGCTGAAGCAATACCCAAGGCAATTATTTTTTCTTGCTTTAGTTGCTCTTCTCTATAATGAGCGATGGCTAATTCTTTTTCGTTAATTGAGCGCGCTAACCTTGCAACAACTAGCGCAACCACCAAAGTCGAAAATAAAAAGTTAACCCACATACCAATAAAGTGCCCTTGCATATTGCCGTGCATTACGTGCATGGGCATCAACCACAACATGAAACTATAAGAGCCAACAGCCAACAAAGCCGTTATTGCCAACATCCACAAAGGTAAAGTTACCGCAGCAATAGCAATGGGTATTAATAATAACGAAACAAATGCATTGGTTGCCCCACCACTAAAATAAAGTAGCAACGACAAAAACAGCACATCTGCTAGCACTTGAGTAAATAATGCCGATTGAGAGGCTTTAGTTTCTTTTCGATAATACCAAGCGCAAGCAAGCGTGAATAAAATTTCCAAACCGACAACGCTAATTAAAGGTAACGTTGGAAGTTGATAATTTAATCCTTGGCTAACTAAAAAAATCAAAATTAGTTGAATTAAAATGGCACTACTGCGCAGAGCAATAATGGTATGAATTTGACTTTGAGGCTTTGAAAAAATATTCATCTAGAGACTTATTTCCACCTTAACAGTAAAAACATCTAGACGGCTAAACGTCTAAGTGATATCTTTGCTTTAGAATTTATTGTAATTTTATCTTAACTGATGTGTTCTTGTTTGATATTGAACATTCTTTTTATAATCCACAAGAAATAATTCACAAGAGATAGGCACAATAAATGAACAACATAGAGTTTACAAAAATATATTAGGATCAGAAAGTATTATGACTATAGAAAAAATAACCTTAGGCGGCGGCTGTTTTTGGTGTATCGAAACTATTTTTAAACGTGTAAAAGGCGTTAAAGATGTAATAAGTGGTTATTCGGCTGGTGATAATATTGATCCTACTTATCAACAAATTTGCTCAGGTGAAACCAACCATGCTGAAGTTGTACAAATTACGTTTGATAACAGCCAAGTTGATCTTGATACTCTATTAACTGTTTTTTTTGGTATTCATGATCCAACAACGTTAAATCGTCAAGGTGCTGATATTGGCACTCAATACCGTTCTATTATTTTAACCCGCAATGACCAGCAGCAAAAAATTGCTTTAGCTAAAATAGTAGATCTTGATAAAGCTGAAAAATTTACCGATAAAATAGTGACTGAAGTAATACCGTTTGAGCAATTTTATAGCGCAGAAAGTTATCATCAAGATTATTATGAAAATAATCAAGAGAATCAATATTGTCAGTTAGTGGTAGCTCAAAAAATACAGAAATTTTTATCTGAATATAGCCATTTATTAAAAGACTAATTCGTCTGCTTAATATCTAAACCTAATAAACAAATAAACCTACAATTTAAACGTTATTGTAGGTTTTTTTATTTGGGTTCAGTAGGTCACATTAAATAAATAGGTTTACTTAGCGCGTATACCTTCAATGTTCAAATTCATGATCACTTGTGTTGACGCAGGACCTAAATTCATCTTAATGGCAAAGTCTTTCAACGTAAGTGTAGTTGAACCAGTAAATCCAACACGGTAACCGCCCCACGGATCTTTACCTTCACCCACTTTTACAGCATCAATAACAATGTCTTTACTTACGCCATGTAATGATAATGTGCCTTTAATTTCTAACTTGTCGTTACCTTTATCAGTGATCGCTGTACTAACAAATTTAGCTTCAGCAAATTTATTCACTTCTAAAAAATCACCGCTTTTTAAATGTTTATTTCGTTCTGCATGGTTAGTATTAACACTTGAGGTATCAATGCTAACTTCAATTTTACTATCGCTAACATTCGCAGTGTCGTAGTTAAATTTACCATCGAAACGATCAAAACGACCAGTAAGCCAGCTATAACCTAAGTGCTTAATTTTAAAATTAATTGAAGCGTGCGCTCCTTTAGTGTCAATAACATAATCAGCCGCATTGGCTAATGGTGCTAACAATCCAGCCATTAAAGCGGTGGTTGCTAATAATTTTTTCATTTGTACTTTCATTTTAATCCTCTTTTCTATTTTTCATTTTTCATTTTCTAAACAGCGTTTAAATACTATTTAGATCGTAAACCCAACATACGTTTTAACGTAATATCTTTATCGACAAAATGATGCTTTAGTGCTGCCACAGCATGTAAAAATACTAATACCATCATACTGTACGCTAAATATTGATGAATAACGCCAGCAACATCTTCTTGATTTTCAATGAATGAACCAAAACCAGGCACGGTAAATAAATTAAAAACATCAATGCCGCGATCATCAGCTGTTGAAATTAAATAACCGCTAGTCATAATTAAAAATAACAAACCATATAATAGTATATGTACGCTATGCCCTACTTTTTTTTCAAAATTGCTATGTGTTGGCAATGCATCTGGGTTGGTTTGTTTTACTCGCCAAAATACGCGAAAAAGCATAATAATCAGCAAACTAATACCAATACTTTTATGCAAAGCTGGTCCGCTTTTATACCAAGCATCGTAATAGGTTAAATCAACCATCCAAAAGCCTAAGGCAAACAAACCAAATACAATTATTGCCACCAGCCAATGCAAGGTAATGGTTAAATAACCGTAATGTCCAGTGCTATTCTTCATTCATTTAACTTAAATCTATTTTTCAATGTTGTTATTGTGCCCAATTAAAATGTAAATTCATATTGAAGGTTTATTTATAAGATCTTAAGATAAAGTTAACTTGTTTACTGATTTTCGATACTACTCATCAATATGACTTTAGAACAATTAACCATGCTTAAATTGGTTGCCGAGCAAGGTAGCTTAAAAAAGGCGAGTGAATTACTGCATAAAACCCAACCCGCAATCAGCCAAGGTATTAAACAATTAGAACATCAGCTTGGCTTACAATTGTTTAACCGTCAAGGTTATCGTTTAGTGCTCAGCCTTGAAGGGCAGCAAATTTATAATCATGCGTTACGTTTGTTAAATGAAGCTGCAGAAATAAAACAACTCTCTAAACACTTATCTTCTGGGCATGAAGCCTCAATAACCATTGCCATTGAAGCCGCTTATGATCTCAATAAAGTAATTCCACTACTTGAAAAAACGCAGCAACAGTTTCCGCGCACGCAAATAATAATTCGACAAGAATACATCAGTGGCGCTTTTGAAGCGGTTGAAAAAGAACAAGCCGATATTGCCATAACACCGGTTGGAATGATTGATTTAGAAGCTGAAAACCTCGAAGGGTATTTTCTTTATCAAGGATTTTTAGTGAATGTCGCCTCGCCTAAATTATTAGCACGCCACCCTAATTTACAGTTGGTAAAAGACCTAGAAAACGAATATCAAATTGTGGTGCAAGACTCTGGTCAGCGTAGCAAAGGTAAAAACTACAGCGTACAATCTGGCCAACGTTGTTGGTATGTAAACGATTTTAATACGAAAAAAACATTGGTTTTAAGCGGAATGGGGTGGGGAAGATTACCCGATAATCAAATAGTTAATGAATTAGCACAAGGTTCATTACAAGCGATGGCATTGACCGATTTAAAACAAGCCGCTGAATTAAATTATCACGCGCTAAAACTTAAAAATAAAATTTTAGGGCCTGTGGCTCAAACTTTATGGAATGACTTAAAAAATAGTAAAAATGAAATTTAATACAATTAAGACTAAAATTCTAATAATAAATAGAGACAAATAATGAATGATTTTTACCCTGAGTTAATCCCTTTTAATAGTTTTTTACTGCCCGTTGATGATCAACACCAAATTTATGTTGAACAATGCGGTAACCCTAACGGTCAGCCGGTATTATTTATTCATGGCGGGCCCGGTGGTGGCTGTTCTGAAAATGATCGCCGCTTTTTTGATGCCGAAAAATATCACATTATTTTATTTGATCAACGTGGTTGTGGTCGTTCTTTGCCGCATGGTTGTTTAGAAAATAACAACACTCAAAATTTAGTGGCCGATATAGAGAAAATTCGTACAAAACTCGCGATTAAAAAATGGCATACTTTTGGTGGCTCGTGGGGTACTACACTCGCGTTGGTCTATGCGCAAACACATCCTACGGCAGTTAAAAGTATTGTATTACGAGGCGTTTGGCTTGCTCGCCCTGAAGATACGCATTGGTCATTTTCAAAAGGCGGCGCTGCGCGAATTTTTGCTGATTATCGACAAGAGTATTTATCGAATTTTCCTGAGAGTGAACACGAACCATCAATACAAGATGCTTATAACATTATGATTAGTGAAGACCAAGAAGCCGCACTAAAAGTGGCCAGAGCTTGGAATTTATGGGAAACACGCTGTTGTACATTGCAGCCAAATGCAGAGTATCTTGCTGCAGCATGTGATGATAAAAAAGCATGGACAACAGCACGCCATGAAGCACATTTCATGGTAAATAATTGCTTTTTAAGTGAGAACCAAATACTTATTAATTGCGATAAAATAAAAAATATTCCGACCACTATTGTGCATGGTCGCTACGACATTGTTTGCCCGTTTGATAATGCTTGGTTGTTGCATCAAGCTTTGCCACTTTCAACGTTAGTGACCAGCCAAACAGCAGGTCATGCTTCGTCAGAGCCTGAAACGAAAAGTCACTTAATTGATGCCACCAGAAAAATGTTAACGGTTACAGAATAATACTAATACCACAAACTAAGTGATCACTTTTGTCGTTTTAGTTTTATATTTCAAGTCTATTAACATAAGTTTTGATTAGCCAATAAAAAACCCTTAACAATGATTGTTAAGGGTTTTGTTTTTTAGTCAGCATGTAAACCTTGGCTTTAAGCCTTAGTCGTTAATGATTAACCGTTGCTTACATCTTCAAAATCGGCATCAATTACATCTTCCTCTTTCACTCCATCATTGGCAGCTTCAGCTTGTTGCCCTGCTTCTTTCTGTGATTGTGATGCTTGCATAATTTTACCGTAAGCTTCTTGCAATGCATTTTGTCGCATTTCAATCGCTGAATTATCATCGCCATTAACCGCTATTTTAAGTTGCTCGATTAATGTTTTAAGCTCCGTTTGTTGGTCTTCAGCTAAAGTCGCCATTGACGTTTGAACGGTATGAATTAATTGATCGGCATGGTTACGTTGTTCAACTAATTCACGTTTTTGCTTATCTTCACTTGCGTGACTCTCAGCATCTTTCACCATGCGATTAACTTCATCTTCAGTTAAACCACTTGATGCGGTAATTTTAATGCTTTGCTCCTTGCCTGTTGCTTTGTCTTTCGCTGACACATTCAAAATACCGTCGGCATCAATATCAAAGGTTACTTCAACTTGCACTGAACCACGTGGGCCTTGCTTAATATCCGTTAAGTTAAATTGTCCTAACGATTTATTATCTGTTGCCATTTCACGCTGACCTTGCAACACATGTACAGTTACCGCTGCTTGGTTATCTTCAGCCGTTGAAAAAGTTTCAGATGCTCGTGTTGGTATGGTGGTATTTTTTTCAATAAGCTTGGTCATTACACCGCCTAAAGTTTCAATACCGAGTGATAATGGCGTTACGTCAAGCAATAACACATCATCAACCGCACCTGATAACACACCCGATTGTATTGCAGCACCTAAAGCAACCGCTTCATCTGGGTTTACATCTTTACGAGGTTCTTTACCGAAGAAGTTTTTAACTGCTTCTTGTACTTTTGGCATACGGGTTTGACCACCCACCAAAATAACCTCACTAATATCTCCTTTGCTTAAACCTGCATCTTTTAATGCTAGCTCACAAGGGGCTATTGTACTTGTCACTAAATCATCTACTAATGATTCTAATTTAGCGCGAGTAACCTGCACATTTAAGTGTTTAGGACCGCTTGCATCTGCCGTAACATACGGTAAGTTAACATCGGTTTGCATCGCTGATGACAATTCAATTTTTGCTTTTTCAGCCGCTTCTTTAATGCGCTGTAAAGCTAATGGGTCATTATGAACATCGATGCCATTTTCTTTTTTGAACTCGTCAGCTAGGTAATTAATTAGGCGTAAATCGAAATCTTCACCTCCTAAAAAGGTATCACCATTGGTTGCTAACACTTCAAATTGTTTTTCACCGTCAACATTGGCTATTTCAATAATAGACACATCAAAAGTACCGCCACCTAAATCGTAAACCACCACTTTTTGGTCTGCTTTACTATTTTTATCAACACCATACGCAAGTGCTGCTGCGGTTGGTTCATTAATAATACGTTTTACATTGAGTCCCGCAATTTTACCCGCGTCTTTCGTTGCTTGGCGTTGCGAGTCGTTAAAGTAGGCTGGCACGGTAATAACCGCTTCAGACACGGTTGCACCTAAATAGGCTTCAGCGTCTTTTTTCAACTTACGTAAAACTTGTGCTGATACTTCTTGCGGCGACAATGCTTTACCATTTATTTCAACCCAAGCATCGCCGTTGTCTGCTTTGACGATTTTATACGGTGCTAACTTAATGTCTTTTTGCACTTCTTTGTCATCAAACTTACGGCCGATTAATCGTTTAATGGCAAATAATGTATTTTCAGAGTTCGTTACCGCTTGTCTTTTTGCTGGCTGTCCTGCCAACGTTTCATTGTTTGCGTAAGCAACAATTGACGGCGTTGTACGGCTACCTTCTGCATTTTCAATAATTTTAGCTTTGCCACCTTCCATTACAGCGACACATGAATTTGTTGTACCTAAATCAATACCAATAATCTTAGTCATAATAGTTTTCCTATCTCTTAATAAAAAGTCGAATACTTTATGGTGATTACCAAAAAAGTAGTTTGACTACATAAGCAACCTTTATAAAACTATTTACTTAAAAGATTTACGTTGGCTGCTTGGTTAATGAGGCTATGATACGTAAGGTAGAAAAATGCATCTGTCACAAATATGACAGTTTTAATAAACTTGTTTAAACATTATAAATAAAGACTATTTATCAATAAGTTAAACACATGAAAATCTAATAAAAAAGGATAAATAAACAGATTATCTTTTGCTATACCGCGGTAACTAGGTAGAATAAAAACTCTTTTATAGACTTACTGACAAAATCATTTTATTTATGCCTAAAAGCACTGTTCATTTACCTCAAAAAGCTAGCCCTGTTTTAGTAAAACAAGCGAATCTTTTCGCCGATTTACCCGTAAAGTTAATTGAAGATTTTCAACAAGAATTCCAGTTAAATGAATGGCACAAAGGCGATTACATTAATGCTGACATTTTAACAAAACGTTTTTTTGTTGTTATTGAAGGACAAGTTGAAATTAAGCAGGGCAATCCTGACACGGGCAGAGAAGCAACGCTCGACATGCTTTATGCCGGAGATTGTTTTGATTTAATGGTGTTGCTAGACAACCAACCGCATAACGTAATTATTTCGCCATTAACCACGGTTAAACTACTTTCGGTAACACTTGAAACTATGCGCCATTGGTTATGGACATATCCAGAATTTAACCAACAATTTATGCCATATTTAGCACAAAAAATGCGTGAAAAAGAACAACAAGCTAGTAGCCTTGTATTACACGACGTAACCACGCGTTTAAGCCGTATTATTTTACAGCACATTAATAAAATTAAATTTTATACCGGTAGCAAAGCAGAAGAACATCAACACCATTTAGTGAATGGCTTAAACGATGAAACCTTAGCGCGTATGGCTGGCTCGGTACGCCAAGTTGTTAATAAGCAGCTGCAACATTGGAAAAACGAAGGCATACTTGACAAAAAACGTAATCAACTGATTATTAAAGATTTAGAAGCGTTAGAAAAAGAAGCGCAATACACTCAAGCCTTGCCTAATGTTCCGCGAACAACTGTTTAGTTTGAGTTTATCGCTGTTAGCGATCATATTTTTAGAAACATGTTACAACTCTCAAAATAGCGTTTTCTAAAAATCCCATTGAAAATACTCACTAATTAGTCAATTTAGCCATTTTGGTTAACCTTTAACATTATTCATCAAAAAGCACATCACACAAACACATAAGCTATTGAATTTAAATAACATTATAATTTGCATGTATTGTGATTATTACTCTACAAACTAAAACATAATAACCAAATTAGTCACTCTCAAATCAAGGAATAATAATGAACTCAGTAAAAGCAATTATTGCACTAGCTACCGCATCTTTATTAAGTGGATGTGTTATAGCCGTTAATACTGCAAAAGCCGACATACATATGCAAAAAGAACTGTCGCTTAGCAGCCAACAACTAAAACAATTAAATATTGAAGCAGGTGCCGGTTCATTAACGGTTCAAGGTAAAAAAGATATTGAATCTATTCAAGTTATTGCTGACATTTATACTGACTCAAACGATAATTATGAGTTAACTTTAAATAAAAACAACAATAAGGCTATATTAATCGCAAAAATAAAAAATGGCTCTGGCTTTTGGCAAGGAAACTCACCACGCGTAAACGTTCAAGTTTTTGTACCACAGCATTTAGCACTAAACATTGACGATGGTTCTGGTGACATTGTGATTAACAAGATAAACAACAGCGTTGATATTGAAGATGGCTCAGGGAAAATTGAAGTTGCTCATATCAATGGAAATTTAACAATTAACGATGGCTCTGGTGATATTGTTGTTAACAATACGAACAATAACATTGATATAAAAGACTCCTCTGGCAATATTGAAGTAGCAAATGCCAACGGCAGTTTAACGATTAACGATGGTTCTGGTGACATTACAGTTAAGCATATTGTTGGTTCCACTGTGATTGATGATAATTCAGGTTATATTGACCTAAAACATATAACCGGCAATGTTACCATCGATGATGGTTCTGGTGATATCAACGTAAAATCCATTCAAGGAAATGTTAAAATCACTGATTCTTCTGGTAATTTAACGGTAGATAAAGTAACAAAAACAGTCACTATTGATGACGGCTCTGGCGATATAAATGTTGAAAATGTAGGTAACTTAAATATTATCGAAAGTGGCTCTGGCGGATTACACGTAAATAAAGTGAATGGTGATTTTAGCATCGACTCTTAGATAAATAGAGAACTCAATATGAAGATGAAACGGTAACCCTGAATTTATTTTACATTAGATCCTGAAATAAATTCAGGATGACAAACAAAAACTAAAGCCCTGAAACCAATTCAAGTTCAGGGCTAAAATAACTATTAAGCATCTTCTTTTTGTTCAGGTTTAACTGACTCACCTGTCGCTAATGTTTTTAGCGATTGGTAAAGTGCTTCTTCTTCGGTTGATAAAGTTTTGGGGAAAACAATTTTTAATTTCACAAAAAAGTCACCCGCAACTTTACCGGGTAGTCCTCGTCCTTTTAAGCGCATTTTACTACCACTACTTACTAACTTAGGCACACTTAAATCAATATCACCTGTGGGTGTCGGCACTTTTACCTTATCACCTAAAGCCGCTTGCCAAGGGCTAATTGAAAGTTCGGTAGTTATATCTGCACCTTCAACAACATATAAAGGGTTAGCATTAAAACCTACTTCAATATATAAATCGCCATGCTCTGCGCCACCAAAACCGGCCTCACCTTGTTTTTGCAAACGTATTTTTTGACCTGCTTTTATTCCTTTTGGAATTTTAACTTTTAACGTGCGTTCTTTTGTTTCATCTCTAAGCGTGAAACTACGGGTAGCACCTGTATATGAGTCTTGCAGATCGATCATTATTTTTGTGTGACTGTCTTGTCCTTTCATTTGTCTTTGATGCTGCTGACGACCGCGTGCTGAACGTTGACCTCCGCCACCGCCAAATAATGATTCAAAAAAGTCGCTAAAATCACTTTCTCCACCAGCCCCTGCGCCTGAGTTAAAGCCGCCTTGACCTTGATGAAATTGATCTTGCCAATTAGGTGGGGGGGTAAAGCCAGATTGACCTGCTTTCCAATTACTACCAAGCTGATCGTACGCAGCGCGCTTTTCTTTATCGCGCAACACTTCATACGCTTCATTAATTTCTTTGAAACGGTTTTCAGCGTCTTTTTCTTTACTGACATCAGGATGAAATTTACGTGCTAACTTGCGATACGACTTTTTAATATCATCTTGAGAGGCACCTTTAGCGACGCCCATAATTTTGTAATAATCTTTATAATTCACAGTGACCTCCTGCATATAAAAAACCGTTATCATTTACTTGGCTGAAATAAAATCCAGCTTGAAATCACTTAGGGTTTATTCGGCATTGGATAATTTAATTGAGTTATTATAAGCGCAAGATCAATTTTTGAATGTCAGTAATATGACACTCATAAAAAATCCCAATTTAATTGGCAAATAAGATGGATACTAAACAACCACCATCTAAAGATGGTGGGTTAAAAACTGCGGACTGAAAGTCCAGCATTTCGGCTAAAGCCGATTACTCCACTTCAAAGTTGTCATTTGGTTTGCGCTCAAAGTGATGTTCCAA
>Ga0316204_10000854_pt1 | contig 96998 bp, 82 predicted proteins | sample 6monrhotite_MG_2_FD_205661 | JGI IMG/M metagenome (GOLD analysis project Ga0316204, IMG submission 205661) | Microbial mat bacterial communities from mineral coupon in-situ incubated in ocean water Damariscotta River, Maine, United States -... | ecosystem: Environmental > Aquatic > Marine >... | reverse complement strand
CTAAAGCAAGGTTGCTGAGGTCTGTTGCGACTTCTTGGTGTTCTTCCCCAAAGAGTTTTATGTCGATCTCCAGGGCCTGCTCAAAATGCCCAATCGCCGTCGCCAAGTCCCCTTCCCGCCCACGATTTTGTAGGGCTGAAGCAAGGTTGTTGAGGGCTACCGCTACCAACTGGTGTAACTCCCCGAAGATCTTTTTGTTGATCTCCAGGGCCTGCTCAAAATGCCCAATCGCCGTCGCTAAGTCCTCTTCCCCCCCACGATTTCGTAGGGCTCCCGCAAGGTTGTTGAGGGCTCTTGCCATGGCTTGGTCTTCTTCGCCCTTTGGCTTTAGGTCGATTTCCAGGGCCTATTTAAAATATCCAATCGCTGTGTTCAATTCCCCTTGTCGCCCCCTGGTTTGCAAGGCAATTCCCAATCGATCAAGTCGCTTGGCAACCTTGGGGTGGTTTTCCCCAAAGGCGGACTTATCCAGCTCCAGGGCAGTTCTAGACTGGTTGATCGCTTCGGCTAGGTCCCCTTGGAGCCCTCGGGTGAGTAGATGGTGCCCGATTTGGCTCAATAGCTCCCCGGTGACTGGCAACTTGTTGGTCTCGGCGAGGGTTGCTCCCCGTTCCAGGTGGGCTAAGTTGGGGGCAGATAAAAAGGGTTTTGGGTCCTGGTCTAACCAAGCCGACAGCCTCTCCAAAGGTTCGTCCATCTCTGGGGCTTCGTCCCAGAGGGTTTCCAGGGCTCTTCGCATCAAGGAATGCAAGTGGTAGGTTTTCTCTTTTGTTTCGTAGACACATAGCCCAAAGTTGATCAGGGCTTCTTCCGCTTTTTCCATCTTATTTTCATCCAGCCCGGCGACAGTTCTCCACATTTTGGGGTTTATCTGTTGGGAGTGGAACAGGGCGAGGGTTCGGGCGGCGGTTTTTAGGTTGAGGTCGTCGTTGATTTGGTCTTCATACAACATCAAACTGGCGTAGACGTTTTTGATGTGGTCGGTGCCATCGGTGTCATCATCTCGGGTCATGAAGGATAGGTCGTCCAGTTTACTGGTTTGCAACCGGGTGACCACTTCTAAAACACTGGTGTCGCTGTGTCGGCCTGGGGACTTCAGGAAGTGGCCGATCACCTCCAGGGTGAGGGTGTGTTTTTCCACCACTGTGAACAGGGGGGCGAGTTCTTCGAGGGGGAATTCCCGTTTTGAATGATGCTGCAACAGCTCCCTTGCCTCTTCGTCCTGTAGGGCAGGTACCTCGATTTTCTGGCATTCCTCCAGGGGGATAAAAGAGGTCACCAACAGGGTGGAGCGGGAAACCTCTACCGCAGAAAGTAGCTCTCGCAGTACTTTTGGCTGGTTGTTTTGGGGGATGATCAAGTCATCAATCACCACCAAACAACCCCTTGATTGTTCGATCCACTGGACCGCTGCTTTCCCAAAGTCTTGTTGGGCTTTGGCGGTTAGGCCGGACCAGTCGTATCTTTGTTTGCCCGTGAAAATAGACTTATAATAGGCCTCACCCAACTGCTCCGTGAGGTTGGATTTCCCTTTGTGCTCTTTGTAATGATCCCCATCGGTCAGCCAGATAGCCCCGGCAGGGTACAGCTCTGTGTTAGTCCCGTATTGATTGAAAAACTCCATGGCGTATCGGGTTTTCCCAATCCCTCGATCCCCGAACAGCAAGTTTAATTCGCTGTGTTGCAGTTCCTGTAGCAGTGTTTCACAGTCCCTACCGACAAAAAACTTGTCCCTTGGGTGGAAGTCGTGGCCCTTGTTGATCTTCCCTGGCGGTTCCGGGTCAAGGCCTCCAGCTTGGTTGGCAATCAATAATCGGTGCATCTCGACAAACACATCGCTGAGCCCGATCAAGGGTTCGTAGAAGGTGCGAATTTCATCGTGGATTACTAAAAACGGGCAAATTTCATCGTAGTCCCACAGGCCCCAACCTTTCAAGCCATGCTTTGCCTGGTATTCCTTAAAAACCGCTTCAATTTTGTCCTTGCCGCCGTTCTTAGAAACCCCGGTCATTTGTACATTGGTGACCATCAGATAATATTCTGGTTTTTTGAGGTCTTTTGTTGGATCAAGGAATTTGTCCAACTCCTTCCTGAGTTCCCGGATCACCCAACCTTGGGGATCATCTTTGCGGCAGCTGTGTTTGCACTGCAACACCAAATACCCGTCCCAGCTCCCCTTACTTGAGGGATAATCCATCTTCCCCTCAAAGGTCGCTTCCCGGCCCCCATCGGTCCCAGGCCCGCCAAAGGTGACGGTGCCGTTCCCGATGATTTTTTTAGCCAGAGATTGGATCAAGTGTTCAAAGTGTGTGGGGCTCAGCCCATCGATATTAAAATCTTTAAAATCCATCAAAACCATCCTAAAACTCGCCAAGAAAAACCGAATAAAAAAGCTACCTACACTCTAACCGATTCCCCCCCAGGTGCAAACCCCCAAAACGGGGAGTGTGAACCAAAGTTTTCTACACTTTTAGCCGTAGGAATCCAAAGGAGGGACAAAGAGAAACAGAAGCCTGTAGTTTCTTGCGGGGTACGCTTGAATGGGCGGGTGTGTGGACCGCTGGATAGGAAACAACCGAATCAACCAGGTTTAACCTGGAAAAACTCACCGGCTTGATACAGCGTTTGAATCGATGGTCCGCTGTTTTTCCTTCGGCCCACAAAACCCCTGCCGGGACCCCTTCGATTCGACCCGCAACCCTTTGACTGAACCCCAAGAATTCCACCCGCAAAGCCCCTGACGAACCCCATCATCTCAGTTTTCCAGCTCCCCGCTTGGCTTAACCTTTTCATCCAGCGGCTGCTTACAAAGCCGGGTCGACCTGTGGGTTAGGTTTGGGCGTGGCAGATGCCGACGAAGGGAGGATGGTAGGCAAAGTTACCCTTGAACCTCTGGTGGAACCCCATCGCTTCGACCCACGAAGCCCATGAAGAGCCCCACCGATTCAGCTTTTCAGCTCACCCACCCGTCAGGCCTACCCCTCCAACCCAGCCGCCTCTAACAAAGCCGGGTCAATCTGCGGGTTACGCTTGGGTTTGGGGGCTGTGTGGCGGATGTCGAATCGGGGGTCGTAGACAAAGGTGTCGTCTATGGTCTGGGAGGTGCCGAACTCTCGTTCTCCGCCGAAGATGAAGATACGGTCTTGGTAGGCCGCCGCGGCGTGGATGTCCAGCGCAAAGGGTAAGGGGTTTTTTGCGGACCAGGACTTTTCGAGCGGGTCGTAGACCTCAACCAAGGGCTCTCCGCCGAACTTTGAAATCCCGTGGCCGCCGATGACATAGATTTTTTTGTGTAACACCACAGCGTCTAAATAATACCGACCGGTGGGCATGTTGGGGCCTTGTTCCCAGGTCTTTTTGGTCAGGTCGTAGGCGGTGATCATGGACTCGGTGGTTTTGCCGCCGATGATGTATAAAGAGTCACCAACCAACTGGGCCGCATGGCGGTACCGGCCAATCGGTAAGTTGGGGGCTCGGTGCCAGGATTCGGTTTCTGGTTCATAAACCTCCAACACCCGTGCTCCCCCTAAGCCGCCCAAGGCGTAGATCATCCCCTTCCATGTGGTTGCGGTGAGGTTGTACCTGGGGGTGGGCAAGCTCGGGCCCATGGACCAGCGTCCTGTATTTGGGTCGTAGATTTCGACGGTGGATATCCCGTTTGGAAATTCTTTATTGTGCCCGCCCATGACATACAATCGACCGCCTAAGGCAACCGAAGCATGGTGGTTCCGTGGGGTTTGCATGGCTGGGCCTTCGGTCCACCGGTTGCTGCCAAGGTCGTAAACCAACAACCGGTCGCTGAAGGTTTCGTTCCAGCCGCCGGTGAGGTACATCTTGTCATCAATCCGGGTGACTTTATGCCCACCAATCTTCATCGGGATCGGTGCCCCGGCTGAGTAGGGTGTCCCGGCCAATACAATGTGTTCTTTGTTTTGTTCCAGCTCGCCGTCAAAGACGGTGAGGTTAAAACGGTATTCCCCGGCCACGTCTGGGGTGAACCGGGCTTTTTTTTGGTCCACAGGGTCCCAGTTTATTTTGCTGTTACCGGGCCTTTCGGTTAGCTCCCAGCCGAACTCAACGATGCCTTTGGTTTTGTCGGTTTTGTCTGCCTCTGGGTCGTGGCTGGCGGAACCATCGAGCCACATCGACCGCTTGGGGTTGGTGTAGCCGGTGGGGCCAGGGTCCGGGATCGGGCGGTGGTTGCTTGGCTCTAGGGGGATGATTTTTTCAATAAAATCATCTTCGCTCAAGAACACCTTGGTGGTGGATGAGCTAAAACCGGTCTTGCTGACTTCGATTTTATAATTCCCGCTGTCTAGCGGGACTTGGTAGTCTTTGGAGCTTCGTTTGGTCCTGAGGACGGCATAACCCTTGGGGTTGGTGATGAATTTACCGGCGACCTTGCCACTGCTGTCGATCAGCCGAACATTCCCACCAAAAACAGGCTCTCCCGAGGCGACCACACTGATCACCAAGGAGCTTTTTTGCAGTTGCTGACCCACATTGACCGTGATCAAAGGCGCACCTGTGACAGACAGCGCCACGATGGCGTAAACCTGCATATCTCGTTTAGAAACCCCCATAGTGCGCCCTGATCTATATTTCTGGTTCTTCTTTGAAGTCAGCGGTATGAATATCGTGGATGGCAAACTGCTTCACAATCTGCTCCCATACCTTAGCATGTACAAACCGTTTCCGTCCGTAGTCTGCAAAGGAATAAGCACAGGTCCAACAAGCGGACCAATGGGTGTAATCAGAAAACCGGACATCTGGCGGCGGTGTATCTAACACTTCATCAACCGAACTCATCGCCTCTTTCAGCACTTTCACCACGTGGTAATAGTCTTGGTCTTTGTACAGGTTGATCTCAAAGACCTGCTCAATGACTCGGTTTGGGTTGCTGTAGTTCTGGAAGCTGGATTCAGAGATGCTGTTGTTGGGTATGGAGACCATGCTGCCGTTACGTTGCATCACTTGGATGGTCCTCCAATAAATGTCGATCACCTTGCCTTCCTCCACGCCATCAAAGGCAACCCAATCACCGACCTTGATACTCTTTTCAAAGTTGAGCACCAAACCGGCAAAGATATTTGAAATATTCATCTGTACCGCCATACCGATGATCATCACAAAAATCCCAGAGGCCCCCAAAATACTGGTGACCGTTTCGCCATACACAAAGGCAAGCATCCCGAACATAGAAAAACACAAGACGGTCGCCGCAAAAAACACCTTGGCGAAATTTGGGATCTCCCGGTCGGTGCTTTCTTCGATTTTCTGCCAAACAAAGTTCTCCACCCCACGGATCAAGATCAAGGTCGGCACCATCCACCAGAGGATATCAAAGGTCTGCGCAGCGGCACGCAGTCTCTCAGGGTCAGCGTAGTGGAACAGGTAGTGGGTGACGATGATTTCAAAGTTGTAAAAAACCCCTAAGATCGCCAATGACTTGATCGCCCAGCTGAAGTGGCTAGGGTGGAATCTGCGAGGCCGTTCAACCTCGATTTTCTTTTCCCCATACTCATGGGCGTAAAAGAAGCCGGTCTGTGGCTTTTCACTGACTTTTTCTATCACCCGAACGGTTGGGCCAAAGAGCAGGTTCATCAACGGCATCGACCAATATTTGAGGCCCAGACGGTGTTCAAACAGCGCCCATAACAAGGTGCAGGCGAGCAGAACAAAAAAGGCGTATTCCGGGCTGAGGGCGTTGCGGACCCATGAGTCATCGGCCACCAGGGTGACCCCAGAGTGGTAACTAGAAAAAGGGATTTGTTTGCTGGTTTCGTGGATATAGTTGATGTTACCCTGGATAGGCTTTTCCATCACTTGCTGGTTGTTCCAAAACTGCTGTGCGCTCCAACCGGTAGACTGCCGGTAATCCAGCCTTTCTTTGCGGGTTGAAGGCCGGAACGAGTCAGCGCCGCCAATCACGTCGGCGACAAAAATCAGGTTTGATCGGTCTAACTTCTTGTGAACAAAACAAACCCCAATGCTGTGTTCCGTCGGGAACCGGGGGTCCACAAAGTCGGTGGTGAAGGTCCCTTTGACACGGTAGCGACGGTAGATCTGCTTGCCATAGGCCACTTCTTCAGCGGGCATCCGTAATTTAATCGGGGCCGTGGAGTTACAAAAATCAATGTCTCGGACGTCGATCCCTCGCTGGTATCGGAACCAGAGATCAAACTCTAAGGTATAGGTGCCTGCTTCGTGGTTCATCTCAGATAGCTCTTTGATGTCCACCCCGGTGTACACCACAAAGGTCCGGTGGAAGAGGCTGTCGTCGATTTTTGCGATCATCCCCGCTTTGACTCTTTCTTCCAAGCCGATGATTCGCCGTGGGTCACCGGCGGAGCGCATTTGCAGCGGAGCCGAGGTGAGCAAGCTGTGTCGGTATTGGCCGATGCTCAGGGGTTTGGTCATGTCCCCGGATTCATCAAAGTAGTTTAAGCCGGTGATCCCAGGGATGGCTTGGTTTAGTTGGGAAAACGCTGACAGTTGCTTCCTGACACCTTCACGACGTTGCTCTGGAGGTAAGGAAAAGATCCCCCCAATTTTAGCCGCTTGGGCGAGCAACAGCGCAGCGTCATAGGCGTATGCCGCCCGCCAGTCTGGGGCGTGGGAATAAGTCTCTTGGAAGTTTTTTGCAAACTTTTGCGCCGCTTGGGAGGCTGAATCATACAAAAGAGGGGCAGCGACGTAAATACCATCGGTGTAATACCCAGGGTTCTGCAATTCTTTGGGTAACCCCTTAAACCCACTGACAAAAGAGGCCTTAGCGGCGGTGTCGGGGAGCAGGATGTCCCCATAAAAGTTGTTGTCTCTCAGGTACCTGACAATCGGGATGAGCTCTTTATTGTGTCCGAAAATCACCAATAACCCGATGTTTTCTACCCCTTCAAGGGCTTCTTTAATCTGGGCTAGTTTGCTGGTTAGCTGCCCTGGTTCTGTGGGGTATTCCTCGTATAAAGGGATTTCGGCCCCCAGCCTTTTTGCCTCGATCTGAAACTGCTCGGCCAGGAAAGAGCCGTAGGCATCGGATTCATAAAGCACAGCGACCCGGTCTTTTGCCAACATGGTCTTGGAGTACTCAGCGAGAAACTTGCCTTGGTAGGCGTCGCTGAAGATGTCCCTGAAAAACCAAGGGTTGTCTTTGGTGACTGAGTCGTTGGTTGATGTAGGGGTGAGTGCCACCAAACCATTTTTTTTGTACACCGGAGCTGCTGCGATGGAGGCGCCACTGAAGTTATGGCCGATGACCCCTAAAAATTTGGGGTCTGTGGCGATTGATGCAGCGATTTTTTGGGCTTGCTTGGGGTCATTTGCATCATCAAAGGCGGTCAATTCAACGGTAAACCCCTCTTGCTCATTCTCTAAGTTGAAGCTGTCGGCAAACAACTGGGCCGCTTGTAGGAAGCTTTTGCCCGCACTGCTCGGGGAATCCATGGGGCCGACCACCGCAAGATGTAACACCTCGGGTTCCGCTGCATCGGTGGGCTGCGGGAAACCAAAGCCCACCAATAGCAGGGACAGCACAAACAGCTGGGTAAGTTTTGAAAGGCAGGAAACTTTTCTTTTGGGAACAATCATCTCTTCAGCAGTCAAGGATGTTGGTTTATCTATGTAGGGAGTAGGTCTTTAACTTTTTATGGCTGTATTCTTGGCGGTCACCAAAGGCTTTGCGCACGGATGTATATGCAGACTTGAACCTTTTTTGGACCCCTGGTTCCATTTTAGGGACTTTCTCGGTCTTCAGGGTGTTGAAAAAATTATAATAGCTCATGGCAGCATTGGGTTTATCAAAGTAAAGCGCAACCATGAACAACAGCTTGGCCGCTTGGATCACAGATAGGTCATCACGGCTGTTGCTCATCATGTCTTTCGCCTTCAAGGATACCGCTTTGAGGATCGTTAATGCTTCTGGGCTTTTGCCAGAGGATTTGAGGACCTCGGCTAAGGTAAGCCGCAACATGACGTCTTTCCATTGGTTCCCAGGTTCGCTGTGAAACGCTTCGGTGGCAGCCAAGGACTCTAGGGCCAGTTGGTAGGTCGCCTGGATATAGTTGATTGACGGCGAGAGCAAGTCCGCTTCGGACTGAATCAACGATAAGGCCTTCTTCCGCCCTGGGATTCCTTTTTTCCAGCTACTGCGAAAATCAGTGTCTGCAAAATGGTCCAGTGGAGTGCCTGCTCTATTTGTTTGGAAATTATTGCGGTCAGTGCTAGCAAAACCACATTTGGGGCACACATTGACTTTGATTAAATTGAAATTCATCCCCTCAAAACTAGAGTTCAGCGGTACGCCATACACAGGCACCCCAAAGATATTACTCTGTGGTTTTTGGGTTTTTGGCTTGAGTTGCCTTACGTTTACTTTTGTGGACGGGCCGCAAAGAAAACAGCTCTGGATCCGGTATTGCAACGAACTGTTCTTTTCGTGGGGAATCCATCTGTCTTGGCTGACTTGCAAGCTAGAGGTTGGGTCTGGATTGAATTCTGTTTTTTTGGCTAAAAGAACTCGTTCTTGTTTCCACATGATTCCACGGCGGCACCAGTCAGCACCCTGCTTGGCAAGCTCATTTGGCAGCCCGGTCAGGCTGATATAGCGGTTCAAGAAGTCCGTCTCCCGAAAGCTTAACGAGTCATCGGCAGCAAAAATCTTCAGAATTTCAAAAAAGATCAGGTAGAAGTTTCTCGCTTCCATCGCTGGTGGAGCGGTGAGCTTCGCCATGTAGCTCTTTTTGATTTTGGTCAACAGAGTGATTTTCTGTTTGTGATCTGTGATGAAGGACAATGCGGCTTTCAAAGGCTCAAACTGGGCCTGATCGACTATCCCATCCAAGACGATTGCCCCGATCAAAACCTCTGCATACCAATACTTTTGTTGGCCGTCGAGTTGCCCCACAACGACAGTCGATGATTCGGCGGTGGTGCCCTCAGGCAACATATCTTGTTGCTGCCGTTGCCAGTTCATCCCGAGGTTAGCCCAACGAAAGAGCTTCGCCCGGTAGTCTTTGGTGAAGTTGAGCGTGACGGCTAAGTTTTCTAAAAAAGATTTTTCTTCAGGACCAACGGACCAGTCACTGATCGCAAAACTGAGAAGCTCTAGATAGACCTCTGACAAAACCTCTTTGGGCAAATCCTCGGGGATCGCCCGTTCCTCAATCTGTCCACCTTCTAATTGATCCACCAACGATATTTGGGTTTCGTTGTCGTCAAAAAGCTGGATGACCATTTGGAAATTTTCGTACTCGCTGAGAGCTAAATCACCATCGGCCCAAATGAGCTGCATAGCGACTTGGGCAAACCAACGTTTTTGGTCGTAGCTGAGGTCCTTAAGCACTGTCATAGTAAAAGTTTCCGTTGGTTTTCATTGCAAAGAACGTTCGTTTTTAAATATCGATTAATCTGCCTTTAATGTCAATTTTGCAGGTATTTTAGGGTGTATTCCCTATGTAGTTTGAATTGATCACCATAAGTCATTATTACAGTTAATTGCAATGTTAAAACCCTCTTCTATTCTCCCTTGATGAGAAGGACAAAGGGGACTTTTGGGTGTGACAGGGGGCCAATGGTGTTTTTAATATCCTAATGCTTAACGAAAAATGTATGTATTTATATGATATTTAACGGTAAATTTAAAACTATACCAACCTTTTTTTGGGTTGATTCCCAAAAAAAATCTCTTTTGGCAAATAAATTGATCATTTCCCCAAAAGAACGACTTTGAAAATCAAATTTATTGTTGCGGTCCTAACAAAACAGCGCTGGCTGCTGGTTTTGACACCTCAAGGAAAAAATGGCCCGTTTGTTTTTTCCTTTGAGAAAAAATCAAACCTTGGTATGGTTGAAATTAATCCCCCAAAGGAGTGTTTTTATGAACCGTTTTCTAGCTATCGTGATTTTTTCCGCCCTTTGGGTGTGTGGCAGTCCTGCTCTTTACGCCGAATTAGGACAGGGAACCTACAAAATTGATCGGTCACATTCGAAGGTAGGTTTTGAAATAGGCCACATGGTGTTCAGTAGTGTCGAAGGTCGGTTTCAGGATTTTTCTGGGACGGTGACCGTTGGCAAAAAAGGCCCCAAAGTGATGATCAAGGTGAGGACAGCCTCAATCAATACCGATGAAATGAAGCGGGACAAACACCTGCGAAGTCCTGACTTTTTTAACGTAAAAAAGTTCCCAGAAATGCGTTTCACAAGCCATAAAGTCACTGGTAATTTAAACGGCAAATTCAAGATCCATGGCACCTTAGACCTACATGGCGTCAGTCGCCCTTTGGTGCTGAATGCAACGTACTTGGGCGAAGGAAAAGACCCCTGGGGGAACATGCGTTTTGGGTTCAAAGCCACTGGGAATTTAAACCGGAAAGATTATGGCCTGAAGTGGAATAAATTGACAGAAATAGGCCCTTTAGTCGGCAACGACTTGGAACTATCTATCAAGGTAGAGTTGGTGAAACAGTGATTTGCTGCAAACCAGTATACTTTTATTGTTAACTATCAAGTGGCTGAGTTAAAATGAGCTTTCGACGTGCCCCCTATGAATTTGAAGCAAAAGCGGGGGTTGAATATAAATTTTGCTCTTGTGGCAAAACAAAGAAAGCCCCTATTTGTGACGAGGGTCATGTACATGGGGCAAAAAAACCTATCCTAAAGGCCTTTGATGCAGATGGAATTGTTTGGGTTTGCGGGTGTGGAAAAACAGAAACATCGCCGATTTGTGATGGTGCCCACCGAATCTTCCCTTGAATGACTCGGTAAGCTGTGACGCTTGGATATAGAAACCCCGCATAAGATCAAAGGCTCTTTAACCTTGATCAAAGGCATTGACGCTGAGATTGTGAGTTTCTGAGGGTTTCTCAATAGCCTTAGGGAAACTCCTTTTTCCGGTCCATCCGCTTGAGTCTCTATGATTGAGTCTTTATATTTCACTCCCTTTGAGCAAGCAGCGTTGTGGCTGAGTTTAAAGGTCTCTTTTTGGGCGGTGCTACTCAGTTTGCCTTTTGGGGTCCTGATCGCTTGGCTGCTGGCGTTCCGTCAGTTTTGGGGGAAGGGAATCGTTGAGGGGTTGTTGCAGTTACCCTTAGTTTTGCCTCCAGTGGTGATTGGTTACACATTGTTGGTTTTATTTGGACGGCAAGGTTTTTTGGGCCAGCTGCTTTATGAAACCTTCGGGGTTACCCTGGTGTTTGACTGGAAAGGAGCGGTGCTAGCCTGTGCGTTGGTGGGCCTACCCCTGATGGTCTCCGCCACTCGGTTGGGTTTTCAGGGGGTTGATTCTTTGGTTCTTGAGGCCTCCCAAACCTTGGGAAAAAGTCCTTGGGTGACCTTTGTTTATGTCACCTTGCCCCTATCCCTCCCAGGCTTGGTCACCGGGGTCTTGTTGGCTTTCGCTCGTTCTCTAGGGGAGTTCGGTGCAACAATCACCTTCGCAAGCAATATACCAGGACAAACCCAAACTTTGCCGCTGGCTTTATTCACCCAAACCCAGGTACCTGGAGGAGATTGGGTTGCCGGGCGGTTGTGTATATTGTCGGTGTTGTTGGCTATGGTTGCCTTGGGGGCGTCCAAATACCTGTCCAATAAGTTAAGTTTTAAGGAACCTAAACATGATTGAATTGCAAGTATTCAAACGGTTCCCTGGCTTGATTTTAGATGTCCATTGCACCCTGCCTGCTGGGATAACGGTGATTACAGGGCCCTCGGGCTCCGGTAAATCTACCTTGTTGAAAATGGTTGCTGGCTTGCTACGACCCGAACATGGGGTGATCCAGCTCGGCGGACAGCGGGTGTTCGACCACCAGACAAAGCTTGACCTGCCAGCTCACCAGAGAAATCTAGGGTTTGTTTTTCAGGAAGACCGATTGTTCCCTCACCTAAGCGTCAAAGCCAATCTATTGTTTGGGGCACCCAAGAGGCCGGATCGTTTGGAGAAAATGCACCAGCTGGCTACTCTTCTCGGGGTGTCAGCATTGCTCAATCGTCGACCGTTTTTGCTTTCAGGGGGGGAACGGCAGCGTGTGTCGATCGGTCGGGCTTTGTTGCGGGAGCCTTGTTTGTTGCTGCTGGATGAGCCGCTGTCGTCGTTGGATACGGGCCGTAAAGAGGCGTTGATACCTTACATCAATCAACTTTCGCAGACTCAAAATATCCCGATTTTATATGTCACTCATGATGAATCCGAGGCAGCACAGCTAGCCCAAGCACGGCTGCATCTAGAGCCGGATCAGGGGTATGTGAAGGTGCGGCTGTGACAATCACACCTTGGGGCTTCTTTGTTTGATCCTTAGGTTTCATCCTGGGCACGGTACTTAAGCTGCAAACCTTTCAAGAAATTGCGCAAAATTTGGTCGTTACAGTGGCGGAAATGTTTGTGGTCTGCTTTGCGGAACAATGCACTCAATTCGTGTTTGCTGATTGGAAAGTCCGCCGATTCAAGCAGGGCTAAGATATCATCAGCCTTCAGGTCCAAGGCAATTTTCAATTTTCTGAGCACAATGTTGTTGGATACTCGGTCCTCTGGGATAGGCTGGTCCCCTTCTTGTTTCCCCCGCTTGTCGTTGATCAGGCCGTTGAGGAAAGTAGCCAACAAGACGTCTTCACATTCTTGGTAAGCCGGGTCGTCCTCTCTTTTGAGCCAATCGCTGACCTGCGCTCGGGTGACGACTTGGTCAGCGAGGGCAAAAAGAGAGATCATTTTGGAGTCGCTGAAATCAAATGTATAACGGATACTGCGTAAAATATCGTTATTTGTCATAAGTGTGCTCTAGGTGAAATCACGGTGGGCCTCAGAGGCCCGTCGCATCGTTAGTTGGGTGAAGTTGAAGAGCCTTTTGGTAAGGGGCCTCAGACTGTTTTCATGGGTGAATCAACGGCTAACCTTCCCGTTGATCAATGCTTTGAAATAGTCTGGGATCTTTGTTTCAAAGACCATTTCCTCTTTAGAGTGAGGGTGGATCAAGGTCAAAGAGGCTGAATGAAGGGCTAGCCTGCTGATTCCCCTGTCTTTCTCCTTGTCTCCATAACTTTTATCCCCCACCACGGGGAAGCCTAACTCAGAAAAATGGGCCCGGATTTGGTTTTTACGACCTGTGATTAAGTCGATCTCTAACAGGCTATAATTTTTGGATTCTTTGAGGACTTTATACCCGGTTTTTGCGAGTTTTCCTTTGGCTGGATCATGGATCGAGTAGACCTTGTGGACGTGGTTTTCTGCCAAGTAGTTGGTGATCATGCCTTCTTTCTCTGGCAAAATCCCGTGAACCACAGCAAAATATTTTTTGGTGAACCCCTGCCACTCTGCTTGTAGGAAATGTTTTGCTTTTTCAGATTTGGCGAACACTAAAACACCTGAGGTGTCTCGGTCTAACCGGTGCACGATAAAGATCTGGTTTTGGGATTTTTGATTCCCTTTCTTGATGTAGGTATTCAACAAAAAATAGGCGGTGTTTTCCTTGACCTTATCGGTGCTGATGGTCAAAAGCCCACTGGCCTTATTGATCACGATGATATCGTGGTCTTCATGAAGAATAGGAGCCCCTTTAGGTTGGAATCGCTTTGGGGGGATCTTAAGTTTTTTTTGATTTGCCGGCATAAGTTTGTCGTACGAATACTGAAGTGTTGAAATGACACTGGGGTGATTTGAATCTGAATCACCGAATAGAGAGCCATTGTGCTTGGAGTCTTTGTGCCCTTGAGCGTGTTTCAGTATCCCATATTTCAGGTGAGATTTATATCCCAAAGTGGCTTGGGAAAAAAAATGCCAAGCAGTAAGATATTTTATAAAACATATCAGTATGTTATTTAATAATCCAAAGTTGTTGTGTTGGGATAAACCCTCAGGGTTTACAAAGTTCGCTCAGACCGCTAGCGAGCTGTGCGCCCATGTCTTCATCGGGATCAGCCTTGGGCTCTACACCCCAAATCGGCCCTGGCCATGCTCGGTCCTTTGTATAACGGCCAATCAAATGCACATGGTATTGCAAAACAACGTTTCCCAGGGCACCTAGGTTGATTTTATCTGGAGAAAAGACTTTTTCCAGGTGTTTAGAAATCAATGCAATCTCGTGGATCAGAAGCTGTTGGTCGGCTTCGCTTAGCTGATGGGTTTCGCTGATATCTGCCCGTTCTGGGACGAGTATGACCCAGGGGCATTCCGGGTCTGGTAAAACTCGAACCTGACAGAGGGATAATTTGCCAACCCATTGGGTGCCTTTTTCCAAATTCTGGTCTAGGGTAAACATGTTTCTCCTTTGGTTGCCCCCAGTTTTGCCTGGAATCTCCGAGGATGCAAGCCTGTTTGTTGTTGATTTGTGAAGAATGTTAAAATAAAGGTTACCAAAGTGGGTTTGCTTTCATAAAATGGTTCGTAGTGAATTAAAAAATCATTTGTTGATTTTATACCAGTCTCAAAAGGCCTCAGCCCTATGTTAGCTAAACCGTCTAAACAATCGACTGTGCTGATCATCGACGAAGACTCTTCGGCTCGGCAATCTTTATCCCAGATTTTGCAGCCACAAGGGTATACCGTGCTCCAAGCACGTGATGCTTCGGAGGGTTTTGTTTTGTTTGAACAAAACCTACCTGAGGTTGTCTTGATCAGTATGTCTTTGAGCGAGATGACTGGCTTTGAAATGTTGCGCGAGTTGGGGGAAGAGGTGATCGCCCAGCATGGTTTTATGATGATGGCTTCCGACCCAGATGAAGCAACCTTAGAAGATTGCTTTTCATTAGGGATTCAAACCGTTTTACGTAAGCCAGTCAGTGCCCAAGAACTAACCGGGCAGGTACGAAAAAACATAGATGTGATTCACTCGAACATGAAACTACGCCGGTTAAACCGGAGGTTTTCAAGTTTATTAAACAACCTGCCTGAGCTGGTTTGGGAGTGTGATGATCAGTACCGAATCACCTTTTTAGGGGCTCGGTGGGAGACCGTTTTAGGGGATTCCCTTGAGAGCTTCTTTGGTCGCTCTTTCACCGAGTTGATTCACCCCGACGACCAAACCGCTCTTTGGGTCAAAACAACCGCAATGACCGGTCCGCCTGAGGGGGGGGCACCGGTCACATTTAAGCCAAGCTTTAAAGCTGTTGAGGTCCGTTTTATAGGCGCTGAAGGGGACGAAATCCCGTTGCAACTCGGTGGGGAGCTGGTCAAGGATATCACGGGTGGCATTCACTTGACCGGGGTCGCTCGGGATTTGAGGTCATATGGCGTGGTTTCCAGCCAGCTTGCTTTGGTGGCTGAAAATATGGAAATAACGGTGGATTCCAGTTTGGAAATCGTGAGCCATAGCTCCAGCCTAAATGGATATTTTGCAGCCGAGGTTAGTGCTGATCAGGGGCTACCGATCCGTGGCCTGTTGGCAGACCCGACCTTAGAACCGATGTTTGAGTTCTCGTTCATGCAACAAGAGGACTTACCCTTCCCGGTAGAGCTCATCTTAGAGGCGGAACCGGGGAAAACCCGTCCTTTTAAAGCGGAGTTTATCTTTGACTCGGTGACAAAAAAACTAGTTGGCCACCTATCCCCAGCGGATGTCGCTGGTCAGCTGGCAGCTATGACTGATATCGCCATTGAACAATCAAAGAGCCTGGAACAGGCGGTTGTGGTGGACGACAGCACACGGACCAGTATTTTAAAAGACTGTAAAAACTTGATGACAGAGTTATTGGACTTATCGAGAGACCTGTCTCGTTTTGCCTTTAAAAGTGATGGGTCTTTTTCGTTCACTGAATATGAGGATTTTTTAGAAGGAAAGGCGTGGGGTGCAGCGGCAGAGGAACTTCGTTTTTTGGCTAATAAGGTTCACAGCTTGAAGGGTACCCTGGGCTTTTTGATCCCTGCAGGGAAAACCATTTGCCATCACTTTGAAGAAATCATCAAACCCTTGGCAGCGATGCGGGTGGTGCTGACTTTAGATGTCCAAGAATTCATCAAAAGCTTCTTTTTTGGGGTGGAAGACCTGATCGATGAATATGAAAAAGCCCCAGATCAAGCATACGGTGCCGGAGATTGGCCTCAAAAAATCCAAGGGATTGTGACCCAAGCAAGTCGTTATATTGCAGGCCATGAAGATGAATTAGAGTCTTACCTGACAAACCGGTCAAAAGACCAAGGGTCGTTGCGAAAGCGGGTGAAAGAAGAGTATTTGTCTGTGGAAAAAGTGGGCTACAATATTTTGATTGAGCAGATGCAGCAACTATACTACTCGGTTGTCGGTGAGTTGCCCGAAGAGCGGATGCTCTCAGCGGCAAAACTTTTCAACGAGATTGTAGAAGGACATCAGCAAATCCAACGTGTCCCTTTCAATATTTCTAGATACGAACGATTGATCCCCAATATCGCAAAGGAATATGGCAAACAAGCCACCTTGGTGTTTTCTGGGGATTCTGTTCGCTCAACCGCTGAATTTTGGAATTCGATTCATGAAATTTTTAATCATTTGATCAAAAATGCGGTGATTCATGGCCTAGAACTCCCAGAAGAAAGGGTACAAGCAGGGAAAGACCCGGCAGGTATCGTAGAGGTAGAGTTGGAAGAACAAGAACTCTTGATCGAAGTGACAGTGACGGATGATGGCAGGGGCGTGGATACGGAAAAAGTGAAGGCCAAGGTGATCGAAAATGGTATGGCTACCGCCGAACAGCTCAGTCAGATGGATCAAAGTGAAATCCTAAAGTTGCTCTTTTTACAAGGTGTCTCGACCGCAAGTTCTGTTGATCAGAATGCGGGTCGAGGGGTTGGGCTGAATGCGGTTCAAGAGGCGATGAAGGGTTTTGGTGGCAAGTGCGAGATCAATAGCACGCAAGGGCAGGGCACCTCCTGGGCTTTTAGTTTCCCTAAATCCAACGTATCACTAAACTTTGTGATCCTTCGGGTCGGTGAGTTTAAACTGGCTGTTCCGTCGAACCAAATTGAATCTTTTGTACCCATCAACGGGAATGAAAACTTTTCGATTGGTAATGAGGGTAAGGGCGTTCTTTATAAAGGTAATGTGATCCAAATCCTGGAACCTCGCCAAATCCTAGGTGACTCTATCCAGGTTGAGTTGAACCATACCCAACAGTACATGGTGTTTAAATTAAAAAATAAAATGCAGACCGCATTGAAGGTGAACGATATTTTATTCCAGGCGACTCTGCCTTTATTCCCCGCTCCCCAGCGGTATATTAACTCCAATGCGATATTGGGGATGACATTATACAAAGAAAACCCGGTTTTGGTGCTTGACCCTGAGGTTGGAATTAGAGAAGCCAAGGTCTAGTAGCGTGAGGCGGCGTTTCCGCAAAGGAACGCCCCTCCCAAGTCAATCAAGCCTTTGATCAGGCGTTCTGTTTACACCCGAATCCTCGTACCTTTGATGAAACTTCTTAACCTGATTCTGGTTGCCCTTCTTTTGAACGCAGGGGTGGCCTTTGCGCAAGAAAGGTTTGTAGCCTTAGAACAGAAATTTGCCCAGCAACCAGGATTTTCCGCCTCCTTTACCCAGACGAACTACAACCAGTTCAAAAACAAGACAACTCTCCTAAAAGGAACGGTGAAATGGTTGCGCCCTGGTTTGGCTCGGTTTGAATACACCAGCCCCGACCCTTTGTTGTTGGTTTTAGGTCAAGAAAAAGTCTGGATTTTTGACCCTTTGCTAGAAAATGTCACGGTTGAACCTCGTGAGTCGGTGCAACGGGTTGAAGCGTTAGCCTTTTTGTTTGGATCTCAAAAATTGAGGTCGCTGTTTACTCCCATATGGAAACCAACATACCACTCTAAAAACCAGGGGGCAGGTTGGGTCTATTTAAAACCAAAAACCCCCACTCCTGGCCTAGCAGAGCTCCATCTATTACCTGGGGGGTCTTTAATCAGCGGGTTCTTGATGTTTGACGGCGAGGGGAATTGGAGGCGCTTTGATTTAGAAGAAAATGCTTCAAATAAGCCACCTGTGACAACCGACTTTATTTTTCACATTCCTGAGGGAATGGAAGTGATTGACAAGCTCAGAGTGGCTCATTAGTCTTAAGAGAAAACCTCAATAGACCACTGAGGGCATTAACATCCTAATGGAACTTGAATGTACCGGACTTTTCATAAACTACTCTTGTCCTGTTTATCCTTTGTCTGCCTGTTTGCAGGGCCAGCTGCCTTCGCAGAAAACCAGGTTGATGCGAGTGTCGAGCAAGTATCCTCCATTGAGGAACTTCCTGGCGGGTTTCAAATATTTCCTGTCGCACTAATCAGTAATAGCCTATATAAACAAAAGGAACGAATTTTTTCGAAACCTGATTTAATCATCCGTGGAGCGATCGAAAGCAAGCAAGGGATGTTTATTTGGGGCGAAGATGAAGACGGAATTCGTCAAGGCCATTGGGTCGCAAAGGATGGGACACAGTTGAAGCTTGAGCCGATGGGGAAATATGTCTTCTCGGTAAAACTACCTGCTGGACTGTCGAGGGTATTTTGGACTGGCCCTGAAGGGCAGCTTTCGGACCTGTTGCCCCACTCTAATACCGCTGCGAATTTTGTGGTAAACAATCGCAAGACAGGTGTCTTCAGCCATATCTCTGGAGGGACCCAACTCCAAACCGCCGAGGGAAAAACGGTTTACCGATATTCGTTTAAACTTCATAAAGTCGACGTATCCACTGGCGAAGTGACTCACTTAAGTAAAGTTTATCATGCATTGAGTCCCACTTTGAAATTGAAATGGATTCGTGATAACCTATTGCAAGTGCTTGGTAGTGGCTTCGCACCGGAACGATTAACGATCAACTAACCTTTGGAGGAACAATGAACTTTGATGAAAGCCAAGGGGATTTAACCCCAGAAGAACGTCAATACTTTTTAGAAAAGTTACGTGGGCAACTGAGTGAGCTTGTGGAAGAGTCGGATGAGACCGTTCATGAGATGCAAGGAGCTGATCATGAATTTCCAGACCCTGCTGATCGTGCGAATTATGAATTTGAACGGAACACCACCCTTCGAATTCGGGACCGAGAACGAAAGTTAGCCAAAAAGGTGCAACAGTCGATTGATCGCCTCGAAGCAGGCGCTTACAACGAGTGTAAAGAGTGTGAAGAGCCGATTGGAAAAAAACGCCTTGATGCCCGCCCGGTCACAACATTGTGTATCAACTGTAAACAGACAGAAGAACAACAAGAACACATTCGCAAATCCTAGGTATTATGCGCCTCTCCACTCGATTGATTCAATTTGAGCGTCTTCTAAAACGTGCTGGGGGGATTCCTGAGCGGGTCGTCGAGGCGTTTACTTCCATTCACCGTGAGATCAAAGAATTAGAACGGCAAATCGACATTTTGATCGTTGCGGGGTCTGATTTAAACGGGACGATGAAAGACCGTCGAGGCGGAATGGCGATTATCTTAACTTCCGCCCGAAAGCTGACCAATGCTGATGGCGGAACCCTCTATATGATCGAGGAGGAGTATTTCGACGAGCCGCTGAACCCTGGAGAGTTGCACGCCACTCGGCTGAATTTTGAGGTGATGCAAAACGACACCATGGACGTAAATATCCAGCGAAACAGCGAGGAAGAGTTTTTCTTACCCCCTGTTTTGATGCAGGAAGACGGGGTCCCGAACCTCAATAATGTTTCGGCATATTGTGGGAATACAGGGCAGGTGCTGAACTTTGCTGACGTTTATAATGTCAAAGGCTTTGATTTTTCTGGCACCAGAAAATATGATGCGGCGACCGGTTACCGCTCACAATCAATGCTTGTGTTGCCGTTACGGGACCATGAAAATGAAATCATTGGGGTTTTACAGCTAATCAACCGGAAAAATGATGCAGGGGAGGTGATTGCTTTTACCTCCGCTGATCAAGGTGTTGTTCAAGCAATTTCTTATCAAGCGGCTGTATCACTCACTACTGAAAAATTGGTTGGGGAACAAGAAAATCTATTTGCTGCCTTTGTACAGGTCTTGGCCGAAGGGCTAGGGGAAAAAAGCCCTTATAATTTTGGGCACATCAACCGGGTCGCTAGCTTGACCGAGGACATTGCTGGGGCCATCAACGGTCATCACGAAGGGATGTATTCCAACCTGTCTTTTGATGAAGACCAGATGACAGAGATTCGTCTTGCAGGTTGGATGCATGACATTGGCAAACTCACCACCCCAGAAAATGTGGTCAGTAAGCAGCTCAAGTTAGAAGTGCTGAATGACCGGTTTGATGTTGTGATACAACGTTATAACTCGAAAGTGAAAGACTGCGAAATTGAATTTTTGAATGCAAAAATCAAGGCTTTGGAAACAGGCACCGCTCCTGAGGAAATCACTCGCCTAGAAGCGGAAAAAAACCAGGCGATTGTGGACTTAGAGAAGGAATTGATCACCTTGCTTGGCTATAACTTCGGTGGTGAGTTTATGGCTGATGAAAAGATAGCCGAGATTGACCTTGCGGCGTCCAACAGCATCAAGCAGTACTTTAAATTTAGTTATGAGCAAGGGGTTAATACCGAATATGTGGGCGCTGTGCAGTTGTTGGCGAGCCCCTACGATGAGCCTTTGCTCAACAGTGAAGAGCGTGATTTGTTGGCGATTAAAAAGGGGACGTTGTCTCCTGCAGAGCGGACAATCATCAACGACCATGCTGATCGTAGCTGGAGATGGTTGTTTAAACTGCCTTTCCCTCGAAAAATGTTAAAACTGCCCCTGTATGCAGCTGCGCATCACGAGACCCTAAACGGCAAGGGCTACCCCCATAAACTGACCGCCAATCAGCTCCCGATCCAGTCCCGGGTGATTGCGGTTGTGGATATTTTTGAGGCGTTAACCGCCTCAGACCGACCTTATAAAACCCCGATGACCCTGGGTAAAGCTCTTGATATTTTGGGTTTCATGGTGAAAGATGGGCACCTTGACCCGGAAATTGTCAGGATATTCTTAGTTTCAGGGTTGTGTGATACTTGGTCGAAGGCAAACCTGAAAGACTCTCAGCTGAGTCCTGTGGACCCACAGGCTTGGTTGGACCGGTTTTATCCAGCTAGCTTTGTACCTGACCTCCCTGCCTTCCAAGCAAAACTGTTGCTGACCCCGGAGCCGGCCGAATGAGCCAGAGGTACTGGTTAATCTTGTTGTTTTTGTTTTTACCTGGACTGGCTTTAAGCCAGCGGCTAAAAACATACCACGGTGAGACGACCCAGCAGATTGTCGATAATGACGTCGTCTATGCTCGGGATATTGCCTTCGCAGAGCTCCGCAGAACTCTGATATATCAAGCTTCCCTCGACCTGTTAGGGAGGGCGATGTATGATATGTACCGCTCCTCAGAATTCACCCACGGAAAATTAGGTGGCTCTCAGTTTTTGAATTCTGTCAAAGTACTGAAGGAAGAAAGAAAGGGGAGCGATTTTTTTATGTCGATCACCGGTGAGGTTGCTGCCAATGACTTAGCCCATAAGCTGCGGCAAATGAATTTGGTTTTGAAGCAAGATCCATGGCAAAAAGTGACTGTTTTAGCGGAGTCACCTTTGATGGTCCCTGCTCCAGAGCTCAAAGAACGGCTGGGTATCTTTCATCTGAAATTACAATCGATACACTCAGCCAGTCTACCGCCCTTCGAAGAGCGAGATCAACCGAAGGCGATTGAATCGATCTTTAAAAATCACCCTAAGGCCACCGTTTTATTGGTCATCGAAACACGAAAATCCGACAAAGACGAGCCCAGTTCTATTGGGCTACGGGTGTACCGGAAGTCTGGGTTTCGCCAGTTAGGTAGCTATACCATGCCTGTAGGTGTGGTTGATGAATCGGATTGGGCGGACGTGCTCAATGAACATCGGTCTGGGTTTTTAGCGTTGTTTTCTTTGACCTCTATCCAACAAACCAGCTTCAGCGAAGGCGAGCAATCCATGGTTCATGTCGATGTGACGGGTCTGGATACTCCCTTTTTGCGAGATCAGTTTGAGGCCCATATCTTAAAACAAATGGGCGGAATTCGGCATTTTGGTTTGGTCAGTTTAAGTCAACAGGGCTGTCGTTATCAGGTCCAGCTCCGAAGGGGGCTGGAGTCCTTAGTGGCACACCTCAAACAGACCAACCCCTATTTTTATTTTCAGGTGATCAGTGTTTCAGGGGGGCAAATCAAGGTGAATGCTGCCTCCAAGCAAGGGCGAAGGCGGTCAGAGCCAAAGCCATTTGAAGCCGACGAAGATATGTTCACAGAAATCAGCTCCATGTTAAGCCAAGACCCTGGCTCGGTGCCACCGAACGAGTGGTTACCTCATTTTTCCGAGTCAGAGCCCAATGATAATTCACAGCAAGTGAATCGTCTGGCTCGAAAAACCTTGATTTACGGCCGGATCAGCTCCAGAGCGGATAAAGATATTTTTGAGTTACATCCCGTCAAAGGGGCAAAATCTCTGACCATCACCTGGGGAAGGGTGGGTCAAACTAGCTTAAGCCCTCAGTTGAAGCTATACGACCATCAATTTGGCTATCTAAACCAGTATAACTTGACTGGCATTAAGCAGACCATGGTTCGGTATCAATTCCAAGAGCCCCCTGAATCGAACATCTTTCTTAGGGTAGCTGACCGTGTTGGCTTCATCCAAGGGGAGACTGGCGGGTTCAAGTCCTACCAATACCTGATTAGCTATCACTGGGACCCTTAGCGGAAAGCGGCCCTTGTTCAAAGCTACAGGGCCTTTCTCGTTGGTTTTCTTTTCCTCCGTTTCTGGTTGATCTTCATTCAGACCTAGCTATGATACCCAGCCTATCAATCGCGGCACCGTTTTTCTGGCAACGGTGCCGGCCCTCGATGACCTGGGCTAGCGCCTTTATTGTCTCTACCGACCATAGACCTACCTTTTCCCAAAGTACACAAGCCATATGGCAGGAAGACCATCACAAGGTCGGTTTAGGGCAGTCGCTCCAAATCTACCCTGCTCAGTTGCATTCTTGTTCAGCAAAACCTCTCCATCCCTCATTTGATCAAACACAACAGGGATGAAATCAAGGTTGAAAAACGTCTGAATCACTCTGTTCAGCGGGTTTTTGGTCGTCATATTCTTTGCAAAAACGGGCAACTTAGTTCATTGGTGAAATTTAGGTGATCAATGGAAAGGCAGGCGAATTGGTTTTGCTTTTTGAACGATTGGCTCAGGCTTTGGGACAAGTGGACAAAAAATGATCTTCACCGGCTTTGCCCCAGGCACTGCCAGTCTGTTTCAAAACCCGCCAGTGAGACCTCATAGTTCCTTGGGATATGTTAGTCCCGAACAATACCTGGCGGAGTCGATAAAACAACGGAACGAGTAGATTTTGCATGCCAATTCTAACATTAAAAACTGCCCACAGACTTGAAAACCAGAGGATAGTTTCTGAATAATGGGGTTCGCTTTAGTTCTTCAGGGTTAATTATTTATTACAATCAAGCCCATAGGATTGCTTTCCAGTTTTGGCCCATTTATGCGCCTGCCAGCCGATTATAGCTGCGTCAAGGACCGGGTGACCTGATTCTGGTAGCTGAATTGGCGGGGGAATATATGTTCCACAGTCACTTTGTCCCGGGTTTGATGACTTTTGAGAATTTATGAGGCTATGCCTCTGTGATGCGGAAAGATAAACCGCACGTAGTTGTAGTTGAATGAGATATATTGCATCAGTCTCTCTTCGGATAATTTCGATGTGCTCATGACCATCACTATTGATAAGCGTGTCTGAATTGGTTAGTTCCTTTTGGCGAATTTCAATCAATGATTCTGACTGAGATAACGGTACCAGGAAAAAATTAGGTGGTGGGTATTTACTCAATACATATTCCTTTTGTATCGACTCTGAAACCAAGAAACCGCCATGATATGGGACTGCTTTTTTAAAGCGATTGTTGAAAAGATACTCACTGATGAAACTGTTTGATCTTCCTTGATTTGCAAAAAATCTGCTTGGATTACCTTCACTTTCAGTAGAACGTACGATCAATATCTCGCCTTTTGAAGAATGTAGTAATGCTAACTTTTGACCTTTTTTTACAAGAACTTCGCTCCCTGTAGGTTGAAGTGTAAAGTTGTTATCAAGGCGAAATAACTGTGCAGTTGTTTGGTTCGACTTGATGAGTAAGATTAGATCCCCGTTTGGAAGAGTTGTTTCTGACAGCACCTCACGAGATGCTTCAAAGTGTAAACTTAAAAAGGAAAGTCCTTTATCGAATCGTAGAAGATAAAATCCCGCAAAGGAATTCGATTTTTTAACGTTTAGTACAAGAATGATTTCATTTTGCAGTGAAAAACCAACAAATTTATTTTTTATTTGAAGTAAACGAGGGATAAAGTCGATGTAGCGTAACACGCCCACTACTTGTCCTGTTTTTGGGCTGAAAGTATGAATGTTTTGCCCATCAAGCCCAACAAGTAGACTGTTGCTGAGGCCATAAAAATGTTCAAGTTGGTTTGCAATAGGTGCGAGCCTTAAGGAGTTTGTTTTAGTGAAAACCTCCGCTTTCAACACGGGAACAAGCATGTTGACGAGGAGTAGCACAGCGGCTAGTAGCTTTTTCACTAGTGCCTTTGGGGTAGAAAGTTTATTTTTTGCAAAAGTACTATTTACAGTCTTTTGATTCCAGAATGGCAAAATATTGATGTCTCGCAGGCGAATTAAAATACTCCTGATATTTTCAGGCTACAGTACTAATAGCCGATTTAGAAGATTTTTTTTCCAAAATAAAATTACATTTTTATCGGGTTGATAAAGTTTGAAATTTTTTCCCTTTACAGGTGCCTATAACCGATTGCTTAGAATTAAATTTCAAAAATCGAGGTAAAATGAAATTGAAATTGAAAATGAAAGTTTTAGTCCCTATTTTCCTTAGCGTAGCTATTTTTCTTGTTTCCAGTCCTCTGTTTGCAGGTGGCGGTGGCGGTGGGAAGGGAGTTAAGCCGTTGTGTAATGGAAAGAGTAGTGTCACCTATTTTGATGCCCGTGGAGGTTGCCATAGAAAGCAGTGCATATCTTCTTCAAATCCGCGGACCTATTGCAGTTGTGCAGGGGTGAAATACTGCTCTGGAGGGAGCACAGACTTAGCATGCCGTGGCGAACTGTGTAAATAATCACTTAATCTTATAAAATTTGGGGGCGCTACTATGAAATTATCCACTTACCTTTTAGCCTTTGTGCTATCTGTAACAGTCTGTTTCTCGAAACTGCTGGCTGATGAAAATATACATTATGATCCTTCGGGGATTATTTCAAAGGTATCGCTAGAGCTGGACTCATCAGTCGATGATGCTTCATTCTTTGCTGTCGGTAAAAAAACAGTTTATAGATTTGTGTTTGCCAAACAAAAACTATTTTCTTTCAGTCTTAAAGAAGGTAAGCTTATCGGCCAAACAGAGTTGGCAGACTTTTTCCCCAACACAAAAAATCTTGGAGTTTCAAAAATCGCTGCTACTTCGAAAGGGGACCTAGCGATTGTTGTGAGCGGGGATAGTTTTAATGGTGACTCGTTTTCTGAAGTTTTGATTGTTAGTCCAAAATTATCTGAAGTTCGAAGACATAAACTTTCGAACTTCGGCGTTTTTGACATGGAGACAGACTTTGAAGAAAGGCTTTATTATTTAGGAGTCAGAGATTTAAAAATTTACATCGGTTGGTTTGATAAACAATTTAAGTTAGAGTTGGTTTCATCCAACCTGTTGAACGCAGAACAAATGTTTCTGCTAGCTCAAAAAGAACACAGTTCAGCACTAGTGGAAAATAACGCAAATGGAATTTTCAGGCATCAGCTGATCAATGAAGCGGTGCATCTAGAAGATACCGTTGCAGACTCAGACGCAATAGTTCCAAACGAAAAGGGTTCTTTTGTTGGGCCAACTGATCTGGTGAGGCAAATAGGTGAAGTTAAGGCTATAAAAAACGGATTTGTTGTTTGGAAGTCCGCTAATGTTCTTGAAATACCTGCACTTCCAGGCGACCTTGAAAAGTGTGAGTTACTCTTTACAGGTCTAAGTTTTTACAACTCAAAAGGACAGTTAGTCGATTCAAATTTGGATTTATCTGGAATAAACCCATATGCCTATTTGGTTGATACTAATGGCAAAGATAAACTCTACCTTGTAGGTTTTGAAGGTGGGTTGGCAGTGGTGTATACATTAAAATATCGGTTTAAAAATGAAGTAGGAGATCATTAGCGCTTTAAGCAGAGGCCTTGAAAATCCAATTAAGGCCTCACGTTTTAGCTTCATTCTTTCTGAAAGTAAGTAAGAAAAGAGTCAAGACTTCCTAGCAAAGGCTTTCTCCACTTAAAATGTTTTTAATAATGAACAAATTTCACACGCAGAGTCGGCATAGTCGAACCGCTCGTATAGTAGCCCCCTTATGCTCGGCTGCCCTTTTATTTTGTTCTTTACCACCGAATGGTATAGGCTTACTTGGCTTCATTGCTTTTCTTCCTCTCTGCTACATATTGGAAGATACCTCAGCACGGCAGTCTGTTTTCCCGAGCTTTCTTTGGTCAGTTGCTTTTTTTCCTTTTTTTTTGAGTTGGGCCCTTAATTATGGTTGGGTCATTTACCTTTTATTATGTGTGGTCGGCCTTTTGGGGTTCATGGTCGTGTTTTTTGTTGGCGCAAGGCTGGAGCAGAAAGTTGGCCCGTTCATGTCGGTATTGGTAGTACCAAGCCTTTGGATTTTGGTTGGCTATACGTATCATCGTATTTTTTTTGTGCCATTTTCCATAAGCGCAAATTTAGCCAGAACACCGGCTGCAATCCAATACATTTCAATATTTGGGCCTCTTAGTGTAGACTTCATACAACTTCTTTTTGCAAGATCAATTTCAAAAATCATTTTTTATAAGTTAGCCCAAAATAGGCAGGAGTGCCAGATGCCGAATAGGCTTTTGTTGTTTCCCCTATTAGTATTCGCTCTTACGCTAACTAGCGGAATTTGGTACTATTGGGGTCCCCTTCCAAAGTCTGCACACACCCCGATAAAAGTTGCAATCATTCAGGGAAACACCTCAAAAACAACATTAGAACTGGCAAATAAAGGGGAATCATTAGCCCGGCAGGAAAACCTTCGCAATTACTATTACTTGACACACGGTGTTGCTGTCCATCATCCAGATCTCATTCTTTGGCCAGAAACAACTTTACCTACTGGCTTTTTTGGCCGTATCGATTTGCAAAGAATCCTGAAAGTAGCTTTAGAAAATTCTAATTCCTTTTTGCTTTCTGGTATCCCATACGACGATGGGAGTAAGGGGTTGTACAATAGTGCCATACTTTTCAATCAATCAGTCCAAGAAGTTGGAAGATATGATAAACAACGATTGACACCCGCAGAACTTAATGATTTTGTGGCAGGAACCGGTATTGGGAACTTACAGTTTGGCGAGTCTAAACTTGGAATGCTGATTTGTTTTGAGTCATTGTTTCCAAGCATGGCCCAAAAAAGAATAATAGATGGTGCACAATACTTAGTGATTCTCTCCAACGATACGGGTTTTGACAACACTCGAGAGCCGTCTTTGCATGCAGCACATACTATTTTGCGATCAATAGAAAATAGGCGATACACACTAAGTGTTTCAAATAATGGTGTTTCAATGGCGGTAGACCCGAAAGGGAGGATACTTGTTGAGGTCCCGACGAAACAGCGCGGGTATTCAATAGTTAAAGTGAGCCCGATTAACCAACGTTCTATTTACTCGTATGTAGGAAACCTATTGCCATTTGCTTCATTTTGTTTTTTGCTAATTATTACAGTAATTCCCATTTGCAAAGTAAGTAGTTTGCAACGTTCAGCGTCTAAAAATAAATGAAGTTGCGCTTTGGGACATAGAACACCCTTGGGGCAATGATGAAGTCAAAGGAGCCTAGGGTGCATACAGCCCAGGCGTTGACCTGAGCTTTGATTGAGTCAATGGCCCAACACAGAGGCTGCGGCTCAACAAGGTTGAGTTGCTTCGGCAATGGTCCTTCAAAAGAGGATTGCAACCGATCACGAGATGAGCAAGGCCGAATGGAAGGGATAACCATCGGTCAATTCTAAATATGTTGGTTCAATTTGTGGCTCTGTATTTCGGTCTTGAAAGATTGCCTAGTCTGATTCATTGGAGCAAACAGCAGCAGGGAACCCCTCACTGACAGGCGCCGGACTGATGTAACTGCCCGAAATCAAGGGGTAAAAACAGGCCTTCTTTGACCCATTTGCGGACAAACTGAAGGTGCCAAAACCCATATTCCGATGGGTTTTGGCTATGCAACCAGCTCAGCTGGCCGTGGTGTGGGTCTCAGGGCTGTTGAATCCGATCAAGAACCTGTTTTTGTTCCTCTTCAAGGTGCTTCGCCGCCTTCTCTTTTTCTGCGGCTCTTGCAATTTTCGGGTTCCGTAACACGCCGACCTGGATTTCTCGCATGGGCTTCATCATCATGGTGAAGACAAAGGCCCCAATGGCCACTACCCCAAGCGACACCTTCACTTCCATGAGGGTTGGCAGGTATTCGTAGACTTCCCCGAGAGGGGTTGGGATGAAGCCTGGGACCACAAAACCCATGCCTTTTTCGATCCAAATCCCCACCACCGCCATGGTACAAGCGAAAAAGAGGATTCGGTAGTTTTTGCGGGTTTTCTCGATCATCAACAGCAAGGCGGCTGTAATATTCAAAGCCTGAGCGGTCCAGATCCAAGGCACCAAGCCCGATTTACCGCCGAGCCCTAAAAAGAGATACCGGGCACTGGCGGAGTGTTGGCCTTCAGCGTAGAACTCAACAAAAAGTTCAGCCCCTAACATCACCAAGTTGATCTGCATCGATATCGAGGCAATCACCGCCAACATATCAATGACTTTGTGACCGATTTTATAGGCCCGGATTTTGTTCATGATCAAAAAGGTGATGATGATGAACGAAGGCCCGGCGCAAAAGGCGGTCGCCAAAAATCGAGGCGCAACCAGTGCGCTGGCCCAAAAGGGTCTGGCGCTGTTTGAGGCAAATAAGAATGCGGTGACTGTGTGGATCGATATGGCCCAAAACATAGACAACACAGCGCCGGAAAACACCAACTTTTTGTTGTACGGCTTGTCTTGGTACTGGTGGTATAAAATATAGCTTGGGATCAAGACATTCAACGCCAAGTAGCCGTTGAGCACAATCACATCCCAAGTGAGCAACGAAGCGGGCCAGTTGAACAGCCCCGGGTAGGGGCTTAGGTGCCAAATACGGTCGGGCCGACCTAAGTCGACCGCCACAAAAAGCATACACATCAAACTGGCCGAGACCGCCAAACCTTCGCCTAAAAGGACCACACGTTTGGCGTCTTCGTTACGAAAAATATAGGCAGGGATCACCAACATCACCGCAGCGGCGGCAACACCAACCAAAAAAGTGAAGTTTGAGACATAAAAACCCCAAGAGACCTGGTCGCTCATGCCAGTGACCGCTAACCCCTGTCTCCATTGGTTTGCGTAGGTGAAAACGCCCATGGAAATAAAAAAGAACAACGTCCCGATCCAAATCCAATAAGCTCTGCTGCCATTGACGACCGTCTTGCCGCAGTCAATGATAAAACGAATAATATCCATAGGTTCCCCGGTTAGTCGCTGTAATACCAAAACTTTGGATTGGTGTTGAGTTCTTCTTTCAATCGAAAGACATTTTTATTTTCTAAGACGTATCTGATCTCGGATTTTGGGTCCAACAGGTTCCCAAAGACCCTAGCGCCAGTGGGGCAGGCCTCTTGGCAAGCAGGCATCAGGCCTTGCCTTGTCCGTTGGATACAGAAGGTGCATTTTTCCATCACCCCTTTATACCGAGGTCGATTGCCTAAGTAGTGGGTGTCCGGGTTGATCCGATCCACCGGCAACTTAGGCTCACTCCAATTGAACTTCCGTGCCCAATAAGGACAGGCGTTTGCACACATCCGGCAGCCGATACACCAGTTGTAGTCGACAACCACAATACCGTCAGGCTCCTTCCAAGTCGCCTTGACAGGGCAAGCCTTCACACAAGGTGGGTTTTCGCAGTGGTGACACTGGACGGGCAGGTAAAATTTCCCAGGTTTGGGCACCGGCTCATCATTGCTGTAATAGGGGTCGGCGGTTTCCAAGTTCATGGTGCCTTTTTCCAGCTCCAACACTCGGATATATTCTAAATCAGGGTCTTTGGACTGGTTGTTTTCTTCGGTGCAACCTTTGACACATTCCCGGTATCCTTGGCATTTACTGATGTTGAGGGCGTAGCCAAAGACAACGTCCTCCAGAGGTGGGGCGTTGCCCACCTGAACCTTGGTGTCATACTTGGCTTCATAGGTACGTTCCAGCCGCTCCAAAACGTCCTCGATTTCGGTGGGACTCATCTTTTGGTATTGCTGCTGGAAAAACTCGCCCCAGGCGTCTTCTAAGGTGATATCACCCGTTTTGACATCTGGGATAGGGCTCGCACTGGCCGCCAGGGAGCCCGCTCCTACAGCAGCCCCTAGCCCAAGAACTTTAAGTGCTGCCCGACGTTTTGGGTCCACTTGATTGTTGGTGAATTTCATCGTCTAATGTCCTAAAGGGTTTTTCTTGGAGTGATGCTCTGCTTTTTGCTCCCAGACTTCTTCGGTGTAGTGCTCTTCGGTCGGAACCACCACGTGGCCCGTTCGGGCAACCGGCTTAGCCCGTGGTAGCCGCGCGGGGATCGAGGGTGCGTGGGGATTGTGACATTCGGTGCAGTTGGTCAGGTGACGTTCCCCTTTCCAGTTTCCCTTACGTTTCCCATGGGCACCACGGAAAAAGTCTTTTTGCCGGGCAAAGTGGCACTGGCCACATAGCAAGTGAGGTTGATCAAAGCTGATGGGCTGCTTTTTTAAGCTGGTGAGGTGGTTTCGATCTTTTTCGCTGTGACAAGTCATACACCAAAACCGGCCTCCGCCATGCTGAAGTTGTACCTCGCTGTGCATCTCTTCTAACTGCCGTACGTTTGAGTTTGGTTCTACCATACCCGTGGCGTGGCAGTTGGTGCAGGGGTAAAACATGAGCTCTCGGACACGGCTATCTGTGACAAACGCCGGGACCCGAGCAATGGCTTCTGCGGGGTCTTGCAACTGGTGCGAAGCTGGCCCTTCACCAAGGTTGCGGATTTCCGCACTGTCTAGCCCGAATCCAACGGAAGCCCAACATAAGCTGATTAAGATCAGCCAAATTGATTTTTTCATTACCCTACCTTTTTGGTGTGATTTACGCTTGTTTCAACAGCCGTAACATGATTGCTTTTTGTGCCACCAGCCGGTTTTTAGCCTGGGCAAAGATGATCGACCTTGGATCGGCGACTAATTCATCGGAAATTTCATACCCTGGATGAATGGGCATATCGTGCATCACTTTTGCTTTGCTACCTGCTAACAACTTGTGGTTGAGCTGGTAGTCGATCATCAGCTTCACCCGCTCATCTTTCAAATGCTGAGATTTTGGGTCATTGAAGTGTTCCATGTTGACCCATGTATCTGTGTAGACATAGTCAGCGTTTTTCACCGCTTCTTTTGGGTCTAAGGTTTCCGTGAGCAAACCTGCAGCCTTCAGCGCTTCTAAGGACTTCCAGTCGACATCTTCTTGTGGGCGGATTGGGCAAGCTAACGTCAGCTCAACCCCAAAAACCAAGGAAAGCGAAACCAAGGTGTTCACTACATTATTGAAGACCCCAAGGTAAGAAAGCCGCAAACCTTTGAGCTCCCCAGCATCTTGTTTTAAGGTCAAAAAATCGGCCATGCCCTGGCAAGGGTGGTACTGATCGCAGCAACCGTTGATCACCGGCACCAGGGAACCTTTTTGCAAATCGATCAAGGTTTGGTGTTCCTTGACTCTCGCCATGATCAAGTGGGCATTGCTCGACAGGTAGGCTGCTTCGTACTCGGTCCGGGTCAGGCCAAAGTTTGAGTTTTGCCAGTCTAAATAGATCGCATGGCCGCCCATTTCAGTCATACCGGCTTCAAAAGAAACACGGGTCCGGGTGCTGGTTTTTTGGAACAACATCACCAAGGTCTTGGCTCTCATGGACTGAGCGTATGCCAAGGGGTCCGCCTGGACGTTTTCCGCCAAGTGTAAGATGTCTCGGATTTCTTCTGGGTTCCAGTTTTTCCAATGGATTAGGTCGTCTGGGTTGGTTTTCATTTGTGTGTTGTTTGGGGTCATAGTTTGTTAAGTAAGATGCCGACAGATAGTTTTGTGACCTGCCGGTCGTAGTCTGCGAGGTTTTCCCCGTATCCCTGGAAGTATTGAACCACAAAGGAGGCACTGTTAAACCCAAAGGGGTAGGACCCCATCAGTTCAACCGCTCCACGGCTAGTGCTTAAGTTGCGGCGAAAGCGACCAAACAAGTCTAGCACACCGGCTGAGGTGCTCAGCTCCAACTCATTGGCCCCGTAGTAGTCAACAATATCGGGGTTTTCGTCTCCCCGTGGGTCTAAGGGGTATTTCTTTGGCTGTTCCGGTACCCGCCAAAATATTTTGTGTTGAATCTGGAATGAACCAGCCTCAATCTGGAAGCGGCCATAGACCCGGTTCCAACTTCGAGAGTAGGGCTCACGCCCACCGTTGGACTGATGCTCTGCCCCTAGTTGTAACCGAGGTTTACCCCATAGGTCAATTGGGGACAAACTCAAAAAAAGTTCAGGGTTATAGTTCGTTTCCCGAAAGGGCCTTGATTGGTCCTGGTCGTAAGCTTGCCACCAGCTAGACTGGGTATAGGCCACATAAAAGGGCTGATCAGCAACCGTGAAAATACGTTGGTACAGGCTGAACTGAAACTTGATTTCCTGGGCCTTTCGGTCTGTTGGATGGTGTGCTTCATAAGAAAATGGCAAAGCATAGTTTTCTTTGAACATTCCCCGCTCCTGTAGCTCTTCCGCAACCAGAGAAACTGGCAAAAAACAGATTAAACCGAGTAACAAAGACTTCATGATTTATCATTGCTGTTACGAGGACCAGACGATTTTGTCAGCTCTTGATCATCAAAGGTTTGGTGCGCTTGGTCCAAAATATCTAGGATCTCATCGGTCAAGGGGTGGCCTGCCAAATGGTCGGCCATTTGTTTTTTGTCGATCTCTACTGCCTTGTTCCCAGGGAACCAATGGCCTGCCTTGCCAAACATGTTGTACCGGGCTTTCGCAAACTCTTCGAGCCCCAAGCTCCGGTGATAGACCCAAAACCGTAGGATCTCGGTGACGTTCACCTGTCCTGGCTGTTTGTAATAGGGCTTGATCCCCTCCCACCAATTCCCCATCCACTGGGGGCCGAGGGCTTCTAACTGGGCTGCTTCTAGTTTGGCTACGATGGGCTCTAACCATTGCTGGGCTTGCTGTAGTTTGCCCACCGCCTTCAGGTGTTCGTCAAAGTCGCTGGGGACGGCGGCGCCAATCGATAGGGTGTGCACTTCCGGGCGAGCCAAGGTGTATAAATCGTTAAACTCCATGGGGCTCAAGGGGGCCGTCATGCCGGACATCTTCTCAGACGGGAACTGTAGTTTTCCCCCTTTATCGTTCGGGCTGATGATCAAAACACCCATCTCTTTTTCGTGAGCCTTTTTGATCAACACTTCGTTCCAAGGGTAGATATAATACCAATGCAAATTGACGTATTCAAACACCCCAAGCTCCAACAGAGGTAAAACTTGCTCCGGTGGGGCATGGGTGCTGAGCCCGATGTGTTTGACCCGGCCTTGTTCCTTGAGCTTGATCGCTTGGTCGAGGGCACCGCCCTTTTGTAACGCCCAATCAATCTGCTGTTGGTCATTTAAACCATGAATCCCTAACAAGTCGACGCTATCCACCCCTAAATAACCCATGGACTGGTCAAATTTCGGTAAAAAGTCTGCGGGGTTTTTGGTAGGCGGTACCTTGGTTTGCAGGATATAATCCTCACGGGCCACCTGCTTTAACGCCCAACCAAGCTGCATTTCTGCCGAACCATACCCCCTGGCTACCTCGAAGTGGTTGACCCCTGCTTCCAGGGCTCGCAACACCGTGGCCTCCAAGTTCGCTTGGCCTTTGGCCGGGACTTCTTCTGGGGCGACGTCTTGCCATTTATGTTGGAACCTCATGCAGCCACAACTCAAGGCAGGCATTTGAATTCCAATTTTTCCGAACGCTTTAGTGATCATGTTTTCAGTGAGTTAAGGTCTGAGTGGGTCAAACAGTTAAAGAGGTCTGAGCTGCCCAGACCGGGCTTCGGCGAACCAATGACAAAGTTCCTTGGCAGCATCGGTGACCGGGATGAGGACATCGTCAATCTGCGAAACAGGCAGCAATCCTCTGATCCCGTTGCTGACAAAAGCACCTTCAATTTGATGAACTAAGCTTAGTTGTAAACTTTCCCAGTGGATACCGCCAGGGTGGTTTATAGCAATGAATTCTCGGGTGACCCCTGGCAACACGCCTCGCTTTTTAGACCGTAGCTTGCCGCCAGCGAGCCAGTAAAAATTAGAGCGGCTGCCTTCGTAAATCATGCCATGGTGGTTGCATAACAACGCTTCATCGGCGCCTTGTCCGGTGGCTTGCTCGTGGGCTAAGAGGCATTCCAAATAGCTGGTTGATTTAATGGCAGCCAACGACCGGTGGCCTTTATAGCTTCGCAGCACCCAAGGTTCATGGCGCAGTTGCTCCATGACGTTCGAAAAGATCCACACCCCTTCGCAGGTGCCCATCACCTTGAACCTCAGAACCTCAGAAGGTTGGGCTAGGTACAGGGATTTTATCCATTGGTGCAGCTGTGTTTTGGTGACCGGCAAGTTGAGGTTAGTGGTTTGTAGCCCCGCTAAAAACCGGTCCAAGTGGGGGTCTAACAAAAAGGCCTGCCCTGCTTCGACAATAAAACTTTCAAAGACCCCTTTACCAAACATCACGGTCTCTGAGGTGACCGATATTTTGGCGTCTTGTGGGTCTGTGATTTGGCCGTTGAAGCTGAGGATCATGTTTTTGAAAACCGGGTTAAGACAGACTTTGCTTTTTGTTTCGCCTCGGCGAGCTCTGCCGCTGGGTCTGAGTCCAAGGTGATGCCGCCGCCAACCCCAAGGCTGACTTGGTTAGACTGGAAAACTAAGGTGCGGATCATCAGGTTAAAACAAAGGTCACCTCCAGGCAACCGGTACCCCAACGCCCCGGTATAAAACCCCCGTGGTTCGGTTTCGATTTGCCTGATCAACTCCACCGCCCGTCCTTTGGGGCAACCTGAAATCGAGCCCCCTGGTAACATCTCTAACAAGGCAGCGAGGCCATGAAACCGTTTTTTGAGTTTGCCAGCCACTCGGGTGTGGGTGTGTAGCACTTCCAAGTGGGCGGAGACGGTCCGAGGGGTCTCGATGCTCACCGAGCCGACTTGGCAGATTTGCCCCAGGTCGTTGCGGAGTAAGTCGGTGATCATGTTGAGTTCAGCGGCTTCCTTTTCGCTGGATTGCAGCCATGCCCGTTGCAACTTGTCGTCGATGTCCCCTGGCAGCCGTGGGCCGGTCCCCTTGATCGGGTCTGTGTAGATTCGTTCTCCATCTGTCTGGATGAACCGTTCCGGGGACAAACTGAGCAAGGAAAATTCGTCTGTGGAGAACAACGCCGAAAAGGGCGGTGGTGATTGATCGATGGACGGGAGAAACCAATCCCTCGGGTCGGCGTTTGTCTGAGCCTTGAGTTGGGTGGTGTAGTTCAACTGGTAGACCTCTCCGGCCCTGATCCATTCAAAAATCTGTTGGATCGATTCCTGGTAAGCCGCCGGGTCCAGGGTTTCTTCAGACAAACCTAAAGGTTGGTTCGCTGTTGGCTTCGCTGGTTGTTTGCACCTCTTGGACAACAGCTCCTTGGCCTCTGGGTCGCTGCCTTCGATGTGCTGACCGTCCAGGTCAATGCGAACCCAAGCAGGGAACGCAGATAGGGTGGCCGGGCTCTCAGGAAATTCAAAGGGAAAGGCCGCTACGATCAAATCATCTTGGTGGCGGTGTTCAAAACTCAAGACTTGCTGGGCGTTGTGGGCGGTGAAGGTCTCCGTGGGCAGTGCAGCGATCAGCGGCAAAAACCCCTCCCCGGCGGAGTAAAAAGCAGCCACCGGGCCGTCTAGCTGTGACAGCCCTTGGTAGGCCTTTGCATAAAGCGAGTTAGTAAACATCACATTCCTTGCAAAACTGGCCCAGCAGGTCCAACCCCTCGGGGCTCAAAAAAGACTCCGGGTGGAACTGGATCCCGTAGACCGGTTTTGTCCTGTGCCCCATGGCCATCAATTCGCCAGAACTCGACCAAGCCAGGGCTTCAAAATCTTTAGGTAGGCTGTGCAGCGCCAGGGAATGATACCGAGCGGCGACCATCGGTTGGCTGAGGCCATCGAAGATCCGTTTGCCCTGGTGGTGTATTTCGGTGGCTTTGCCGTAGGTTGGTTCTTTGGATACCCCCCAACTGGCCCCGAAACAATCCCCAATGATCTGATGACCCAAACAAACCCCTAAAATCGGCAGGGTAGCGTAAAAACTCTGGACCAGCTTCGCCGCCTGATGGGCTTGGGACGGGTTCCCTGGCCCAGGGGATAAGATCAACCCGGAGGGGGCCAACTGCCGCACCAACTCGATATCAGCGTCCTTCGCCTGGACAATCACACAGCTCCGCCCTAACCGCTCAATCCCGTGGAAGAGGTTGTAGGTGAAGGAGTCTTGGTTATCGATCAGCAGAATCATGGGGGTTCCAGGGGTAGAAATTCGATGTTAGAAGAATTTCTTAGCCTTGGAAAGGGCTTCAGGGTTTTTGGTCCTTTCTGATTTTATCTCGGTGGGAAACGAACAGAAAGCGATCAACTGGAGGCCGCTTTGGTTTAGGGTGGGGGCTGCAGACTGAAATGACTTGTAACTGGTCATTCCTTTTATCATGGGTTTGAACCTGAGATGATCTGGTTCGTCTATGTTGTGGTGGGTTTTGACCTGACCGATTTCAATATGAGCTTGGTTTTAGGTGGAATAGGCTTGGATAGTGGAATAATTTGAGCCGTTTTGATCGATCTTGATATTACCGGAAATCCTATAGTCAGTAATCGCATTGTCAAAGGACCTTTTTGCCGCTGATTTTTGATTCCTCTTTTTGGTCAATAGGGAAATGATGGCGTTGTGGGTCTGGTCAGTAGCCTAGTATGGGTAACGCCATTATTCTTTAATCTTGATGTAAGTCTCATTTAAAAAGTAGAGAAATGTGTCCGGCTAAGGAGAATAGGTCAATTAACTGATATTTAAGCTTAGCTTCATGTCCGAAGTCCTGGAGCCCACGATAGTTACTGGGTTCTAAAGTAATGACACTCGCCTCCGGTTGCAAAGGGATTACTAAGCTACTTATTCTTGGCTGCACGTCATTAACCCCTTCTAATTTTGTCATGATTTATTCCAATAAACCATTTAACGGGGATCAAAAAAAATAATGCAACTACATTATTGGTTTGCCGTAATGGCTTTTAAGAACTCCTAAAGTCTGTTTGTTCGCCACGCAAAACTGCATTAATACCAAGGTCCTCAGCCAAGTCCTTTCGTAATTTCGCAAGGGGAATGGATTCCAACTCGCTGGGATTAACATACCCTTGAAATAGGTCGTTCATAATCTGCTGTCTGGTCATCAGGCCTGTAGCTTCGATTTTCTCGATCCAGGATGGAGCATAATTCCTCATCTTTTTTTGCAGGTCTTCAAGCACCATTGTATGTTGAGTGTAAATGGAAAGTGTGCACATTACACTTACAAAAGTTTGATATTCCTCAGGTTTCTGAAGTTCCTCGATGTCGATTTCTCCACCCCTTTCCACAAATCTCACCTTTTTATCAAAGTCGTATCTTGGATCATAGGGCACAAGGGTATCAATCACAGCATCTTTTTTTATCGTTGCATTGCAGGTGGGGCAGCTTGGAATGAGGTTATAGATACTCAAAGCAAGATAGGGAAACTTACTTTTTGGAAAAAAGTGATCCATCTGGAAAGTCACCTGAGTTGCATTCGTGTTGGTGAACCCGGTAATGAAGTTACGATTACAGTAGGGGCATCCCGACCACTCTAGTTGCTTGAGCGTTTTTTGTATAATTGCTCGGCACTTTTCGTAGTTGAATATTTCCAATAACATCGCCCCATAGTTGTCATCAGCATACCCTTTCTGTTTTTGAATATCTTTGATTGTGGAAAAAAGTTCATGTACCTGCTGGGGGCCTGCTAAAAGAAGTTTTTTTGGCTCAAAAGGAGGCCCCAAAATTGATGCCATTTGCGGTACGATTTGATTTTCCCAATAGTAGCAAAAATCGGGATAACGCTCTGAAAACCAGCTTAGTTGTTGCTCTACTGTCCCCGTGTTTTCGGTCCCTTTTGGGTATTCGATAATGAACTTTTTTTTTAACAATTGCTTGGCGAGTTGATCAAAAAAATCTTTGGATCTGAGCCCCGCATTTTGTATTTTTTGTTCTAGGTTTAAAAAAATCATGCTGTCTCCCCACCGGTATCGGTTCTGCGAACAGGAATGGGCTCGCTGACCACTGGTTCCTGGTCAGAAATGGGCTCGATCCTATCAGACATAATATTGTTCTTATCCTTTTTTAGTTGTGACAGCCCTGAATGCAAGGATTTCGCTAAAAATGGCTCCCCAACCTCCTCTTTTAAGCGAAAATAATAGTTGTAAGGAGTCGTGCCTAGACTGGCGTCTTCTTCAAAAAAACTAGTTAAAAGCCGAAAACGTTCCTCATTTAGTCTGTGTTTTTGAAGTTCGAGCTCCTTTCGAAAGCTTTCTTCTAAGCCTTCTTGCTCCAAGATTGAACTTAAAGCAGAAAGTTGTGCTTTAGCTGAGTGATATGATCGAAAGGGTGTAGTAAATCTTTCCAATTGTTGTTTCGCAAACTCGCCTTGGGGCGAACTGAGGAAAAAACTACTTTCTAATAAGCTGTAGAGGTTTTGTCCAAAGGTCTTTTGGTTTGAGAATTTCTCTTTAAATTCTTTTAAGTAAATAATATTTTGAGCAGGTAGGTCACTAATGACAAACGGGGAGTGGGTTGCCAGGATCATTTGAATCTTTACCCCATGCACCCCAAGGGTACGGTGCATCAGGTCGATATACTTTCGTTGCCACTCAGGATGCAGCCCTAGGTCAGGCTCGTCCATGAGCAAAAAAACCGTTGTACCAGAACCACGATGTTCCAGGACTTCCCTCAATTGCCGTTGGATCATCAGGTATTGATAGTAGAGTGCCCGTTCGCCGCCACTGAGGCCAGAAAAGTATTTAGGGGTGCTGCCTTCGTTGAGTTCAAGAAAGTCATAATCAAAATTGTTTGGTAAAATTCCAGGAATTCCTAACTTATGGAAAAGAAATTGCTCTTTTTGGCACTTCCAGACAAAACGGTCTTGTTTAGTAAAACTCAGTCTATTACTGTTTGAATTAAATGCTTCATGAAAACCCCTCAATTTTTCCAGCTCTTTGATTTCAGCAGGCTTAATTCTTTCAGGACTCGTCAGAAAATCTGGCGATTCAACTCTGGTACGTAACTCAGTATCACCAAATGTGTTTTTCAAATCGTGGGAGAAGGAATAAAAACTTTTCACTAAGCTCTGCGGTATATTTCCTTGAGTTTTGACAATGCCTTCCAAGATAAAAGAAAGGATAAACTCCTTCTGAAAACGTTCATCTTTAGGGTTTTCCGTTGGAACTAGAAAAATTCGTAAATGTAAACAAAAACGGTACACAAAGCAGGACCAATCAAGCCATTCCCAAAATTGATCTTCGTCAAACGTATCCAGTTTTTGATAAAGCTGATTGTTCAAAAAATGGGCAAACTCTTTTGCAGTATTGACTGTGGTTGAAAAATCTCTCAACTCGTCACTGCCGTACTCCTTCTGGAGGTTATCCCATATTTTCGCAACTTCATTACCACGAATTACCAACTTCTTCTCAACGAGCCGCAACAGAAAGTGGGTTGGTTTGAAAAAATCATTTAGCTCCAGATCTTGTTTGCCGAGTTCAACATCCACCACCAACGAGGTAAGTTGCTTGTCCATGGAGTCCGCAAGGTTGTCTGTTTTGTCCGGGAGCAGTACAAAATTCTTATCTTTTATTTTATGGCCATAACCATTTTCCAGTCGATTACCTCGATTACCCACCTTGTCGGGGCCAATATTAAAATGAAGAAAAAATATTTTATCTGAGGGTAAAGAATCTCGATAAATACAAACTTCACTGACCTGTTTTGAGACAATCTGCACCTCCCGTGATGTATAATTAAACAGGCGATATTTCCCCCCTTCTTTAAAAAGATAAAGTAGCTGACAATCTTCCTTTAGCTCCCTGGTGAAATTCGACTCTTCCGAGTTTCCCAAATCATCTGCAAAGTAGAGCAGTAACTCCAAAATTGAACTCTTGCCTTGCCCATTTTCACCAATGATTCCGTTGATTTGCAGGAATGTTTTACTTTGAAATAGGTTGAGTCTTTGATGATTCTTTTCGTCTACGGTCAACAGGAGTTGTTCCATGTCAAAATTGCACTCAAAATTTTTATTGAACACAAAGCCTTGATTAACAAACTTTTTGTATTGTCCGACCCAAAGATAAATTAGTTCCATTTGCTTTTTTTGAATTGGTTGAATCTTATTTTGAAACCTTTTCTTTTAATTTGGCACCTTTCTTCAACACTGCACCGGTTTGCTGCAAAATTTAATTTTTTGTTTGCAGTATAAGCCACCCTCCTTGCCTTAAGCCAGAAGAAATTCGATTTTCACGAAATATCTTGGTGAAAGCCAGACCCTCTGGTAAACGCTGACCTAGCTCTATGGCGCAAATCATCCCCGCAGAAACTCTGGGTTTCATTTTTTGCTGGTGTTTGTTGTCCCAATCGCAGGCGCATCAACTGTTCTCCCAGGATAGGTAAAATCAGTCCTTGGAACCTGAACAATCAATTTTGCAGGTCGGCTTCGTGCTGGAGGGGGATTACTCGGTTGGGGGGCTTAGACTGAATAAATGAACGATTCAATAAAGAAAGGAATAACCCGGGCCCGTGCAGGCGGGCCCGGAGTATTCACCAGTGCTGTGCGACACCGGTGAATCTTTTAAACTGTTTGAATCTGGCATCTCGCTGCCTATGACGCTCAGCGTTTTCCGAATAAACATCGGGGTTACCTGCTCTTCTCCGCCACCGTAGTTCGCTCAGACACCTTTTTCAAGAAAAAATAACCCATTTTGACCCAAAGATCAATATAATACTGTATTTATAAGCTATATTTATGCAACATTTTCTGGGTTTTTTCAGATAACTTCGAGGCTTGTCAAAAGGAAGCGAAAGCTTTTTGTTTCTGATAGACGAAAGGGGTGGTTTGGATTTATGATAGAACAGAAAGACAGATGATTCTTCGACTTACTCGCAACGCCCCGATTCTAGGAGGACATGAGATGACCGACGACAGAAGGCATTTTCAACGGGTTCATTTTGATCAAGCAGTACTGATCAAATCCGGCACCGTAGTGAACCAGTGTCACCTTTTAGATATCAGTTTAAAAGGTGCTTTGGTGGAGTGCGATGAAGCCCAAGGGTTAGACGTTGGTGCTCATTGCGACTTACACATGGAGCTTGGTGGCTCTGAAGTCACGATTGATGTCCAAGCAGTGGTACGCTTCCATGATGAAGGGCAGGTGGGCCTTCAGTTTCACGAACTGAGCTTAGATAGCCTGACCCATTTAAGGAGACTGGTTGAGTTGAATCTCGGTGACTCTGAGGAAGTCCGGCGGGAACTGTTTTTTATCCTAGATACCTAGTGCCCTTCACTCAGCTCCTATTTTCACCCTAGCCGTGTTAACTCTTTGGCAGATAAAAAGATGAATCAAGCGGTTTCACTGAAACGCTCTAGTGAGTTTGATCAGTTGGCTCACCGGCTGTTGGAAATCGATAGTCAGCTGTCCTCTGATATCCCGACTACATTGTGGATCAGTGATTTACATGGCGAGGGGGATCGTTTTAAATCGATCCTGAGAGGGCGGTTCGGCCTGCTGTACCAAAGCTGTAAAGAAGGTCTGCCCAAAACCTTCCCTGAAGCGAAACTGCAATACCTGGTTCGAGTGATCAGGCACCAGCAGTTTATCGTCGATCCACTGATCAAGATGGACCGGCAAGACGTTCTTTTATGCATGGTGGATATCGCTCGGTATAAACTAAGCAACATTGAGCGGAACCTGAACAAATACCTCCCTGAAGAATACCGCCTTTATGTCCGAAGGTTGCTAGCGGGGCGGGCGGTACCAGACCCTATTTTTGAGGTGACTGAAATTGCCGACCGGTACATTGCCCACCTTGCGGAAGTGATCAAACAGGTGATCTTAGACCGGATCATTGTGTTAGGGGATATTTGGGACCGAGGTTCTCAGCCTGATAAAATCATCCGTATCCTATCTTCGAAAGACTACCTCCCTATGGTGCGGATGCTCTATGGGAATCACGATATTTTGTGGATGGGCGCTGCGGCGGGCAACCAAAGTTTAGTGGCTGAGGCCCTGCGGATTACTTGCCGGTACGACCATTTTGAAATGCTCAAACGCTTAGGTTTTGACATGGACAAGCTCGCTGAATTTGCTCAGCGAATGTACCCGCCAAAGCTCTGCACCGCTCGGTTTAAAGCCAAAACAGACCGTGGCTTGTCGATGGAAAAGGCGCTGTCGGTGATTCAATTTAAGCTAGAAGACCAACTGATTTCCAGAAACCCTGCCTGGGGTATGGACTCTCGTCGTTCGATTCGGGTGTTGGCTCAGAAGTTAAACGGAGGGGATGAAACAGACCTCAACGACGTCTATTTCCCGACCATAGATTTGGAAAACCCAGCGAAATTAACGGCTGAGGAGCAGGACATTGTAGACGATCTAACCGCACAGTTTGTGGGGAACCGGAAACTCAAGCGCTTGATGAGTTTCTTTTTTGAACATGGGCACACCTATTACATCCATAACAACCTGCTGAATATCCATGCACTGGTGCCTTCAACCAACGAGGGTGAGTTTGAAAGTTGCTTAGGGTACAAAGGTCGGGCTTTGTTAGATCATCTCGATGAGGCGATCAAACGGGCTGGCCGTGACTATTTGGACGATAAACCGGTAGGAACCAAAGACCAAGACCTGTTTTTCTATCTTTGGTGTGGGCCTAAATCGCCCTTTTTTGGTAAAGAGGCGATGAAGACCTTTGAACGGTATTATCTACTGGATAAAGAAACCCACGATGAACCAAGCCTCTATTGGAAGCAAAACCTTGAGCAAGACAAATTCAAGAAGATGTTACTCGCCGAGTTTCAATCAGAGAGGGTTATCTTTGGTCATACGCCGGTCGATGTGACCAAAGGAAAAACCATGGCATCGAAAGATGGGGTGGCGATCAACGTGGATGGCGGGTTTGCGGCGGCTTATTATAACCGAGGCCATGCCTTGGTCCATACCCCTCACATGATATATGGTATCATTTTGCCGACCCCTGAGGAAATCGAGAAAGCGAGTTTGACCAGCGAAACAGTCCCTTTGCGGGTTGAAGTGATCGCTGAGTTCGACCGACCGATGAGGATCAAAGACACGTCAAAGGCTGAGGCCTTAGGGATAGAAAGAAAGCAACTCATGAAAAAAATCAGCGGCCTATCAGGGAAGTAGACCATGGATCAGAATTATGGAATGGAACTGGTGCGAGCCACCGAACTGGCAGCACTCAACGCAAGCCTTCAGCAAGGCCAGGGTGCGCCGATCCAGTTGATTAACTCAACCCGTGCCGCTTTGGTGCGTGGGCTGGAGCGATTGCAGGTGGATGGAAACATGATCAATGACCGGTTCGCCGAGGTGCCCGATGTTGATCCACTTCCCAAACTTGTTGGCTGCGGCAAACACACCATGCACATCACCGCCGTGGCCGTTGAAGGGCACGAGGCGACAGCCCATGGCCGCACCAATGCGGCGAGTTATGCCGCCATTGCTCCTCCGGGAAATATTCGGTTTTTGCCCCGTGTGGCGGCTCGGTTTATCGTGGCACCCCAAGAAGCCTACGGGCTGGTAGACCTGTGCCAAAGTGCCAGTACCAACATCAAACGGGTAGCTCGTGCTCTGCATAAATACACGGAAAATGTGACGGTCTGTGTGCTGGATGTGCCTCGGCACGCCGAGTTGATTCGGGAAATCCAACAATGTGGGGCCCGGATCAAGAGGATACAGGCCGGGGAAATCTCGGCGGCAATGTCCGTCTTGTCTGGGAAAAGTGATTTATTCATGGGCATTGGCCTTGCTCCAGATATGGGTTTGATTGCGGCTGCAATCCGTTGTTTAGGCGGCTACATTGAAGGCCAATTGGTCGGTGAAATACCAGAAGAAGTGCAGTTTTCCCAAAGTTATGGCTTAGACCCAAAAGCTTTATTTAGGCTTGATGACTTGGTGAAAGACAATCAAGTTTCGTTCGTGGGAACAGGTGTCACCAGGGGGCAGTTTCTTGATGGGGTTGAGTTCACCAAAACCGGTGCGGTCACCCATTCCTTTGTGGCACGTGGGGAATCACGAACCTTCCGTCACATTGAAACCACCCACTTTTTTGACCACATGCCTGTTTTTTGAATTGCCCCTTGCTGAAGGGCTTCCAAATCAGAGGTCTAGAGCAGGGGTTCTAGCTGATTTCTAAGCCTGTTTTCTAAGTCAGCGTCAGCTGCAATACTGGCCCCCCTCCGACGTCCTCTCCTCTTTTGGACCGGTTCATCCGAACCACTCATCTTTGATTGATCCCTCATTTTTTGTATAGACCGCTGCACAAGGAACGGTCTTTGCTTTGTCCAAGGGTACGAAACACATATAAAGGGCAAACATGGACCGCATGAATGGTTTGATTGGCATACTGAAGGGATGGGCGAAACGACCAATGATAGCGTTTCCCGCTGTATCTCTATTTCTTGGAGTCTTTGTCTTTACCATCGCCTTTGCCCGTAGCCCTAAGTTCCCAGACGATCTGCCCAGTGCGCAGACTTTAGATATTCGAACCGAAAACATCCAAGCTCAAAAGACCTTTTCCGAGCGGTTTTCTCGATTGATGCGCCGTAGTCACGGTAACCTGTTGTTGGTGAAACAAACGGACCGTGTCGCCATGGTTTCCGGCAATATCGGCCATGGATATGTCAAATACCTGCATCAATATAACCAAATCAGGGAAACTCGGTTTTTGAGCCTCGCCCAAGAGTTTGCTGCCCAAGAGGGCTTGGGCTTTAAAGTGAGGAAGACCAGCGAACCCAAAGCGTCCCCTACCTATGAACTTAGCTTTTTGAAAGCTGGCGATCTTTGGGTTCAGGTGAACGCAAAAATAAACGGGTTGGCAGTGAAGGCTCCGGTGGTTAAAAAGCCTGAACCGATTGAGCCGGCTGAGTTGGCGGTCGCTGCGACAGAGCCTGTTTCAGGTCCTAAGTTGGTGATCGTGATCGATAATTTGGGGCAAAACATAGACCATTTTAATCAATTTGCCGATTTAAGCGGTGATTTAACCTTCAGCATTTTGCCAGAGCGTCATCATTCAGAACGAACCGCCAGGGAAGCCCATGCACGGGGAATGGAGGTGCTTCTACAAATGCCGATGGAACCGGTGTCCTACCCGCTCAATGACCCTGGCAAAGGGGCGTTGTTAAACAGCGATGAGCCCGCCGTGTTGTCCGCAAAGCTCAAGGATGCCCTGGACTCAGTCCCCTATGCAAAAGGTGTCAATAACCACATGGGGTCTGCCTTCACAGCCAACGAAGACGGAATGGCTTTGGTGATGAAGGCGTTGGGTGAGCAAGGATTGTTTTATCTCAATAACCGAACTTCTGCGACAGAGGTGCCCGCTGATCAGGCCGTTCAATTTGCGGTTCCATTTTTCAACCGAAACCTTTTCATTGACGAGACCCCGGGCCTAGAGTCTGCGAGAGAAGCGTTACAACAAGCGGTACAGATGGCCAAAGACCAAGGTTTTGCTGTCGCCATTGGGCGCCCAAAAGCCGCAACTTTAGAAGCACTGAAAGAGCTTTTGCCTGAATTGGAGCAACAAGGGGTGACCTTGATCCGGGCCAGTGGCTTGAAAGGCTAGTATAAACTGTGTGCGACCCCTAGCTTTGAGGTCAAGCTAGGGTCTGTGGTTGGCTGAGCAAAAAGTGAAGATAGAACCTAACTGAATGTTATCTTGGGCTCGCCTAAGTGGAATCCCTGCAACAGATCAGCACCCAGCTCAATCACCTTGTCCTGGACTGCTTGAGAGTGAACAAACTCCACCACCGTTTCGATCCCAATTTCTCGGGCAAACCAAATGATCGACCGGGTCACCCGCTCCGAATTGATATCCTCATCAATCCGTTCGATCAAGGAACCGTCAATCTTCAAATAATCAACTTGAAGTTTGAGGATGTTTTCGAAGTTAGAGTAACCAGCACCAAAGTCATCAATGGCAATTTTGGCACCTAGGTTTTTCACTTTTGTGATAAACTCTTGGACCAAATCGAAGTTGTCGATCCCTTCAGATTCCAAGATTTCAAAGGTCGTCCGAGATGCGAGCTCAGGGTTAGCCTCCAGGCGGCTGAGCAGGTTTTTTCCGAGCACCGGGTCTGTGATGTCCTGCGCCGAAAGGTTGATCGAGAACCCATAGGGTTGATCAACAAAGCGGGCAAAACACTTATCAACCATGATTTCTGTCAATCGCTTGTAAAGGTTAGCTTGCTTGGCAACCCCGAGAAAAAAGAAGGGAGACAAAAGCTTACCATCCTCCTCAACCAGTCGGATCAGGCACTCAAATTTGACTGGCTTCAAGCTTTTTGCGTCGAAAATCGGCTGAAATACAGGCTGGATACGGTCTTCAGCGATGGCTTTCTTCAGCTTTTCAAGCATTTTGAAGTTGTCGCTCACTCGCTTTTCTAAACCTAGATGCTCAGAATAAGCCATGACTCGTACTTCATCCTGATCCCTCAGGTGGCTCATGAGCATGTTGGCGTTGGTTAACAACGGCCGCTGGTCAATCAAAACCAGACTGACATCAACTTGAATTTGCAGATCTTTATAAACAAAGGGGGCAGCCACCAAAGACTGCACCTTCAGGCTGGCCTTCTCTAGTCCGGCCAGACCCACTTGGTCAAAGAGCAGGCTGAACTCATCGCCGCTGATTCGAAAAACTTCGGCTTGGCCTTCAAACCCTTGTTTGAGTCGTTGTGCCAGTTGCTGGAGCACCAAATCCCCAGCTTCGATGCCAAAAAAATTGTTGGTGTGTTTGAACCGGTCTAGGTTCACCAAGATCAACTCAGGTTGATTGAGCGTTTCAACCTGTGACTGGAAAGATAACCGATTTTTTAATCCTGTCAGCCGGTCTGTGATGGTGGAATTGTGGTTTTTAATCAGCAAGTAAATCACCAAAGACTCACCTAAAACCAAAAATGCGAACAGTAACCAAGCGAGTGACTGAGTCCTCTCGGAGGCTATCTTCTCTTCGCCCCGGTACTGTTCCTTAATTTGGTTCAGTGTTGTGATGAGCTGTTGAGTATGTTCTTCCAGCTGAAGGTTTACATCCAAATACTGGGGGAAAACACGGATGAAGATCTCGGTGTGGGCTAGATAAGACGACAGCAGTTGGCCTGAATACTGTTGATTACCACTCATTTGCTCCAATTGGGACACCGCCTCTGCGAGCTTCGCTAATTCACTGACCCGGTGCAAGCTGATAGCCAAGCTTATTTCATCGTCAACAACCAGGATCTGCGGCGCTAAATATCGATGTTCGGGCTCCAGCACAATTTTTTGTGCCAGGTTAGGGATGTAGATGCTTGAGTTACGTAACGTTGAATGGAGGCTCTGGAAGTCACGAAACAACGATTCGGCCCCCAAAAAAGCAACGTTCAATTTTACCAGCGAGCTTTTGCTCCTTGCATGGTGATCAGGGTCTTCGTTGAAGGCCTTGGTCAATCCCTGGTAACTGTGACCCCAATTATCTATGTATTGATTCAACCGATCATAGTTAGGGAAGGTTGAAAACCGGAGCTTGTTCACTTCTTGGTCTAGAAGCAAACTCCTGTGGGTTAGCTCGGCGATCTGCTCTGAACTGTGGTTGTAAGATTCTAAGTGCTTCGCCATGAAAAAACGGATGAACCAAAAAACCAGGACCACAGCCACACAGGCGGTTAAACTCAATATGATCTTGTGGCTCAACTTCATGGGGCCTCCAGGATGGTTGGATTTTGGCCTTCAAGGGAGCGAATGAAGTGAACTAAAAGGGCCACTTCAGACTCCTTTAGGTTGACCCCTAGGTTATAATAGCCCATGGCGACAATTGCCTCCTCCAAGGTTTGGGTGTTGCCGTCATGAAAATAAGGAGCGGTGCTGGCTGCCATCCGTAGACTAGGCACCTTATACCGGTTGAGGTCTGATTGTCTCCCGGTAACTTGATGCCGGTCGGGCTCTGTGCCGTGCCTGGGGTAGGGGTTCACAACCCCCACTTTTTGGAAGCTGTTGCCTCCCACCAGTTGGCCGTTATGGCAAGAGATACAACCCAAATTTTTAAACAGTGTGTAGCCCTTCTGCTCCGCCTCGGTCAGCTCCAACTGCCCTCTGAGGAAACGATCAAATCGGCTGTTTGGGGTGATCAATGCTTTTTCGAATTCCGCCAGGGCTTGGGCGACTCGTTTTGCGGTGATGGGGCCGGGACCAAAGGCCTTGGCGAATTCCCCTGGATACTTGGGGTGCTGTGCCAGTCGGGCTAATAATTCAGGGATTTCCAGGTTCATCTCAACTGGATTTTGGATCGGTCCCAGCGCTTGTTCTTCTAAGGTTCGAGCCCGACCGTTCCAAAATTGGACAAAATTCAGGCTGCTGTTGAAGACTGTAGGGGCATTGGCGCCGCCCAGCTTTCCCCCCACTCCCACAGATAGAGAGCGACCATCGGCCCCACCTTGTCCTGGGTCATGGCAGCTTGCGCAAGAGAGGGTTTGGTCTTTAGATAGTAGAGGATCAAAAAACAGCTGCTTCCCCAGTTGCGCCTGCTCTATATGATAATCAGGCGCCAAAGGTAATGGAGTGATGGGCACCGCCGCAAAACAGGGAGCGGCAGCCAATAAAATGAGCCATGATAGTATAAATCTGGACAAGTCCTCTCCCTTTTTTTGGAGTCTCAAAAATTCGGTCAATGATTTCCCCCCAACCCAGGATTAAACCCGATTTGACATCCTGAGGTATAGGGTGGCGGCTAATATAGCATTTTTAAAAAAAAATCGATATCTCTAATTAGGGCTAACTTGATGGAACTGAAATAAATATGAAAATTCAGAATGGAGCGGATGGAACATTTTAAAATTTGCCATTGGCCGACTTTGTTTACTCTCTGTTTCTAAAGCTCTTTTGTAGTCATTGAAATGTTTTTATAGAGGAATAAGCCGTCTTCAATTTGAAGCCTCTCAACAGTCAGGTGGTGGGTTGGTGAAGGTGACTTCGCCGCTGGTGACTTCGATCACTTGTCGGTTCAGTTCCACCAATAAAGCACCGTGAGGGCTCAGGCCTACGATCCTTCCTTTTTGAGGCAAACCAAGGTGTTCAAAAGAGACCCATTTACCGATTGAACCACAGTGGGACTGCCAAGCTTCGCTTAAGGTGGCTAAATCGGGGGTTTGTTCTAGTAACTGCTCGGCTTGGTCCAAAATCATCCCCAACATCACCTCTGGGCTAGGGGCGTCCAACCCCAAGCTTTCCAGGCTGACCACACGGTCCCTTACGGCTTGTGGAAAAGAGTTGGCTTGTCCTTTCAGGTTGAGCCCGATCCCCACAACAAGGCCTTTTTGTTTTGATTCACAGAGGATTCCTGCCAGCTTTTTATCCCCCACCAATACATCATTGGGCCATTTGAGCTGATGGCCGTTGAGTCCCAATTCTGTTAAGGCCTGGAACACCGCCAAACCGATGAACAAGGTGAAGGTAGGGGGATGAAAAGGCCACTGCCCGGGGGCAACCCAAAAGGAAGCAAACAATTGACCTTTCGGGCCTGGTTGCCAAACCCTGCCGAGTCGGCCTCGGCCTTCGGTTTGCTCCAACGCAATCAGTGCTTGGCCTGGGCTTAAAAACTCGGACTCCATGAAACAACGATTGGTGGAACCCATTTGGGGCACGATTTGTACATTCAACCCCCAACGCTTGCGTCTGTGCATTGACCAACCCCTTTGACCGACATATTATAGGCAAAACCTTATAGGGAAACACGATGAAGATTGCCTCATTCAATGTCAACAGCGTCCGAGCCCGGATCGACTTAGTTTGCGAATACCTCGAAACCGAAAGCCCGGATATCTTAGGGCTGCAAGAGGTCAAAGTGGTCGATGAGGATTTCCCTATCGAACCTTTTGCCGACCTCGGCTACGAAGTGAGCTGTTTTGGCCAAAAAGGCTACCATGGGGTGGCGCTGCTCTCTAAGGTAGAGCCTGAATTTATCCAAAAGGGGTATGTCACTGACACCCCTGAAGACCAAAAACGGATGATTTTAGGCCGGTTTAAGACCGATGATGGCAAAGACTTGGTGGTGATCAATGGCTACTTCCCTCAAGGGGAGAACCGTGCCCATGAGACGAAGTTCCCTGCAAAACAAAAGTTCTACGCAGACTTGATGACCTTGCTAGAAACCTACAATCCCGAAGATCGATTGTTGGTGATGGGGGATTTTAACATTGCGCCGACCGACCTAGATATTGGTATTTTGGAAAGAAACGCCAAACGGTGGTTGAGTAGTGGCAAGTGTTCTTTTTTGCCAGAGGAACGAGAGTGGATTCAAAAAATGGCTCGTTGGGGGCTGGTTGACAGCTTTAGAGAGAAAAACCCTGAAGCGGAGGGACAATATTCTTGGTTTGACTACCGCAGCGGTGGCTACCCTGACCGTGGGTTGAGGATTGACCAGATATGGGTGACTAAATCTTTGATGTCCTTAGTGACCGATGTGGGGATCGATTATCACCTGAGAGAGCAAGAGCGACCTTCAGACCACTGCGTGATTTATAGCGATTTCAACTTGTCGATGCAGTGAAAACCCCTTTACGAAAGCAGAGGCTTCAGGTTAGATTGGGGTTCCTGATTAATTCGTTTGTCGCTAGGCCGCTAGGTTTTGTGGCAAACGATCAAGTTTAACGTTACTAACTAAAAGAAACATGAGCAAACCTGCGACTCCAGTCATCGATCCAGAAACCAATGCTGCTGAGCCGGTTGAGGACTTTGCCGCGGTCGGCCGTGCTTTGAAAGAAAGACGTGAAGAACTGTCTTATACCATTGAACATGTTGCTGAAATTACCCGGATCACCTTATCAAATTTGCGGGGGATTGAAGCTGCCGATATCGAAGGCTTACCAAGCTTAGTGTTCGTGCGAGGGTTTGTCCGTAACTACGCAAGTTTGTTGGGCCTTTCCGTTGACTGGATGGTTGAAGCCCTCAACCAAGAATATGGCGCTATGGAAGCAGCGCCGGCAGAAGACATGCTGATTGGTAACTTCGGCTCTCGGAAAAAATCCCCTATGACGCCCATCGTTGTCGGGCTGGTCCTGGTGATCGGAGCAGGTGCTTTTTGGTTCTCACAATCAAAAACAGGCCAAGACGAAGCTCCAGAAACCATTCAATCGATCGCCGCCGAGACCCAAGACACCGCTCAAAGTGCTGAAGCTCAAAAGAAGATCTTACAAACCCAGATCAGCCCGTTGACTTTGATGCTGAAAGGGAAGTTGAGCCAATGGGTTTCTGTGACTGTGGACGCTGAGCTCCCTAAAAAGATGTTGCTAGAGGCTGGGAAACAGTATGAATTTCCCGCTCAAGAGGGTTATCAGTTAATGATGACTACAGGGGGAACCGCTGAGGTATATCTCAATGGCGAGCAAATTGAGGTATCCGAAGAGGCTAGCAACCAACTATACTCTTCAAAACTCAATAAATTTTCGTTGACCCGTCAAAACAATTGAACTCTATGAAAGCACTTGTGCTTGCGGCAGCTCGCAGCCCCAAATTGGCTCCTTTCTCGGACACTCGACCTAAAACCATGATCAACATGGCAGGCCAGAGTATCCTAGCTCGGCAGCTCACTTCCTTGAAACAGGCAGGGATCACAGAGGTGTATATCGTTGTAGGTCATCAGTCTGAAATGATCGAACAGACCTTTGGGTTTGGCCGGGATTTGGGGCTTAAAATCACTTACTTACAGCAAAATAAAGCCCTTGGTATCGGCAATGCCGTATATTTGGCTCGCCCGTACCTGGAGACGGAAGAACGATTTTTGCTGGTTTACGCCGATGCTTTGATGGCCGGTAACCCTTTTAAGTCTTTGGTCGAGCGAAGCAAGCAACAAACCACAGCCAACATTGCGACCGTTTCCCATCCCTCAAGTGACGGGGCTTATGGAAATGTGTACCTCTCTGGAGATATGGGGATCAGTAAACTGGTGGAAAAACCAGAGGCTGGACGGTATTCGAACTATATTTTTGGCGGTAGCTTCATCTTAGAAGGCACCGTGTTTGACCGGTTAGAAAGAGAAGACCAACGTATGTTGGCGGTTCTACAAGGGCTGATCGCAGAAAAGAAGATTGAAGCTAGCCTGTGGGAAGATAGCTGGATGGATATTTCCCGACCTTGGCACATCTTATTGGCAAATCAGATGTTGCTGAAAGAATTAACGCAAAGCATTGTACCAAACTCTGTCCGCATTGACCGTTCGGTGAACATCACTGGGCCTGTCGTTTTCGGGGAAAATGTACACGTCGCTGCGGGTAGTTCAATCACTGGGCCCTGTTACATCGGTGACAACTGCTACATTGGGAACTCCTGCTTGATCAGGAACTACAGCAGTATCGGTGCAGGTTGCACCATTGGGTACGGGACTGAGGTGAAAAACTCGGTGCTGTTTGGAGATGCCCGGATTGGCCGGCTTTCTTTCATTGGTGACTCCGTCCTAGGCCAGAGGGTTTCTCTGGGTTCGGCGACAATGACCATCAACCATAATATCACTGGGGAAGCGATTTCTTTTTGCCCTCAAGGCGAACCAGCGATAGAAACCAGTTTAGATAAGCTTGGTGCCTTTATTGGTGACGACGCAAAAATCGGTACCGGCCATAACCTTGCCCCAGGCAGTTGGATCAATCCAGGGGCAATCATCCCAGATCACTTCACTTTTCAAAACAAAAACCAATAGATGTGTGGGATCAGCGCTATCGCTAGCCACCGGCCTGTAGCGGCCGGGTTGTTGCAGTGTTTAAAAAACCTGGAATATCGAGGATACGACTCTTGTGGGATGGCTATTCAACAAGATCAAGGGTTTGAACTTCGAAAAAACACGGGGAATGTCGGCGAAGTAGACGGAAAGGAACATTTCTGCGAAATCAAGGGCCATTTCGGCATTGCTCACACCCGTTGGGCGACTCACGGCGGTGTAACCCAAGCAAACAGTCACCCCCACTTGAGCCAAGACAAAAATTTTGTGGTGGTTCACAACGGTATTTTTTCGAATCATCATGAGATTCGTCAGCAGTTGATCAAAAAAGGTTTTGTTTTTCAGTCCGAAACCGACACTGAAGTCTTAGCCAACCTGCTAGAAGACCTTTACCCAAGGTACAATGACTTTGAAAAAACCTTTGTCGCTGCGACCCAGGTTTTAGAGGGCTCTTTTGCTGTCGCTGTGATGAGCGAGCATTGGCCAAGCCATATTTTGGGGGCAAAAAAAGACTCCCCTTTGGTGCTTGGGATCGGTGATGGAGAATATTTCCTGACCTCTGATATCAACGCTTACATCAGCGAAACCCGAGATACGGTTTTGTTAGATGACATGGAATATTTGATTTTGACAGACCATAGCTTCGAAGTACGGTCGATCCTTGACAGCTCTGTCCAGGTCAAAGAAATCATCCAAGTCCAGTGGAATAAAGAAACCGCCCAGATGGGTGGTTATTCCCACTTTATGTTGAAGGAAATCTTTGACCAGCCACAAAGCATCAAGAACGCCTTATCGATCAGCGACGCCGAAATCACTCAGGCGGCTCAGTATTTCTTAGACCATGACCGCAAGTTTCTTTGTGGTGTCGGCACGACCTATTATGTAGCGATGATCGGGAGTTATTTGTTCCGACATTATGCTGAGTTATACGTTCCTGCGATCAGCTCAGATGAATACCCTCACCTGATTCCTCATACAGCTGACCAACACACCTTGTTTTTTAGCCAGTCAGGGGAAACCTACGACACCCGAATGGCGGTCAAAAAGACTCAAGCTGCCGGTGGCTCGACCGGGGCTGTGGTGAACGTAGTGGGCAGCTCAATCAGCCAGATGGTTGATCACTGTATTTTCCAGGGTTCTGGCCCCGAAATTTGTGTGGTCTCAACCAAAGCAGCCTTGACCCAGATCATTGTGGTGCTTCGCATTGCCTTGAAGGCAGGGGTACTCAACGGGCATCTAGCAGCGGAAGAAGAACAACGTCTGATTGCACAAGTTGAGCAGTTTAGCGGAACCCTAGAAAACACCATCAACGAGGAATCCGGGTTTATCCGAAACCTCGCCAAGCAGACCAGCCATGTCAAGCATTGGCTGTTCATGGGCAAGGATATCTATTACCCGGTCGCCTTGGAGTCTGCTCTGAAAATGAAAGAGGTGACCTACCTCCACGCCGAAGGCTTGCCAGCAGGTTTTTTAAAGCACGGCACCTTAGCTATGGTGGACCCGTCTGTGTACAGCCTCTTTTTCCTGCCCTCTAAAGAAGAGGGGGAACTGTATCAATCCAGCATGTCGGCTGTTGAGGAAGTCAAGGCCCGAGGTGGAGTGGTCATTGGCTTTGCCGGGGCGAGCGATACCGAAGCGATCGAACTGTTAGACCACTGTATCCAGTTCCCAGACTTGCCGAAAGAACTCTATCCATTGATGCAATTGATCTTAGCGCAGTTGTTTTCTTATTACTCAGCACTACACCTTGGGTTGAGTATCGATAAGCCAAGGAACCTTGCTAAGTCTGTGACTGTGGGTTGATGAAAGGTTTACAATTTAAGTTACACCTTTTTGATTTAGACGATACTTTATTACAAACCCGTAGTAGCTACCACGCCGCCCAGCGTTATGCCGTGGAGCAACTGTTTGAAAACCAAAACATTGAGTTTTCTGAACAAGCGATTCAGGAAATCCAATGGTTTTCCAAACAAATCGGCTCCATAGATCCGCCCACTTACATGGGTGCGTTCTTGAAAAATCGAGGCCTTCTGTCTGAGGCAAACCTCACTTATTTAATCCAGTGTTACCGTGAGTCCTACTGGGGCGCCATGAAGCTTTACCCTGGTGCCGAAAAATATCTACAGTTTTTGCAAGCGGACGGCAAACTGCTTGGGTTGGTGAGTAACGGAACCACTTCCACCCAGCAAAAAAAGATCAAAACCACCCACTTATCCCCCTACTTCGATGAATCGGCTCGGTTTATTTCCGGGGATTTTGACCGGCTCCATAAAAAGCCCCATCCTTTCATGTTAGAACAGGCGATGGCGTTTTTTGCGGTTTCTGCCGAAGAAACCATCTATTATGGCAACACCCAAGACGATGTATTGGCCGCTAATTTGGCCGGGGTGACCAGTCTGTGGTATGGCCCTGATTCGCCTGGGCCGAACGCCCCAACGTTGGGGCAACCAGACATCCAGTGGGATAGCTGGCCAAGCTAAACACCAATCTGCCCTAAATTTTACTGATCCCGGTGACCACGGACAAAGGTCGAGCGGTATGTAATGAAGCCAAAAACCGGACTCTTTGTTTAAGCGATTGGTTGCAATTTGAGATTGAATCATCTTGTCGACGGACCTGTCATGAAAATACCTGAAGTTATCTTGATCGAAGTGGACCATGCCCCAGGGGTGTTGTCGAAAGTTTTGGCGGTTGTTGGGGAGGCCCAGTTGACGATCGAGGGGCTTTCGATGGTGACAAGAACCCAGAGTAAGACCGTTTGGGAACTGACCATTGAAGTGAACGAAGAAGAAAACTATGACCTCACCGGTCGGATCAATCGCCTGGAGTGTGCTGAAGTCATCGGCTTGTCAGACCGAGTGTTTAACCAACACCGTGGGGGCAAGATCGAGACGGTCTCGAAACTAGGGATCCATAACTTAGAAATCCTACGGGACATCTATACCCCAGGGGTGGCTCGGGTTTGTTTGGCCATTGAAGAACACATCAAGCTGGCAGATGAGTACACAGGGATATCAAACACCGTGGCCATCGTGACCAACGGCACGGCGATTTTAGGCCTAGGGAACATCGGCCCGGTCGCCGGTATGCCGGTGATGGAAGGCAAGGCGGCGCTGTTTAATCAGTTGGCTGGGCTCTCCGGTGTGCCGATATTGATCGATAGCAAAGACCCAGAGGTGATCATCCAAACGGTGAAGGCTATTTCGCCTACCTTCGGTGCCATTCAGCTTGAAGACATCGCCGCCCCGGAGTGTTTCGAAATCGAACGACGATTGCAGGCGGAATTGAATATCCCGGTGTTGCATGATGACCAACATGGCACCGCCGTGGTGGTTTTAGCTGCCTTGTTGAGCGCAACTCGGGCAGTGAAGCGGGACTTAAAAGAATGTTCCGTTGGGCAAATTGGCCTAGGTGCCGCCGGTTTGGGTATCACCAGTCTGTTGATTGAGTATGGGGTCGCCAAGGTTTATGGGGCAGACCTGAACCCAGCGGCGACCGAACAGTTAGAAGAAAACGGTGGGTTTAAAGCGAGCCTGACCGAGCTGATGGAAACCTGTGATATCGTGGTCGCCACCACGGGGGTGAAGGGGCTGATCAAGCCAGAATGGGTCCGACCTGGGCAATTGATCTTTGCGCTCAGCAACCCCGAACCAGAGATTGACCCAGCGGACGCTTTGGAACATGGCGCTGCCTTTGCGGCGGACGGAAGGAACGTGAACAATGTTCAGGCCTTTCCAGGGCTGTTCCGTGGGGCGGCGAACGCCGGTGCAAAGCGGTTCACTAGCAAGATGCTCTTCGCCGCTGCGGAGTCGATATCTGCCCATACCCCAGACAATCAGTTGGTCCCGAACCCGCTGGACAAGGAAATCCACCAGCACATAGCCACAGCGGTTTATGAGGCGGCAAGGACATCAGGGGCGACGGTCTAGGCTGTGATTGGCTGAAAGAAGGGCCGGTCAGTTTGTCTGTGCTCAGGTTTGCACCGCCTTGCGGGGGGACCTGTGTATGGATAGTTTAGCCGAACAAATGCACCTCTCCAGGGGTTAGCATGAAGGCCTTCCGACACACCCTATTTTTAAGCCTATCATAACAAAGATTTAAAACCGTATTACCTGATCCCACTAAATCAGGTAGGCTGGTTTTTTCCCCCACACCACAGGAGTGACCTTGGCCCTAAAAGCAAGTATTTTGAAAGTGAACCTTTCGGTGGCGAACATCGATAACCACCACTACCAGGACTACAACCTCACTGTAGCCAAACACCCCTCTGAAACAGACACTCGGTTGGTGATTCGCCTCGCCGCCTTTGCGCTCTACGCCAAAGAAGAACCTCAGTTCACCAAGGGGCTTTGTGACGACGACGAACCCGATCTCTGGGTGGTGGACCCGACCGGGCAGATCCAGCACTGGATCGAGTTGGGGCAACCTTCAGAAAAACGTATTCGGCAGGCTTGCTCCAAGTCTCAGCAGGTGACTTTCATTGGGTATAATGAAACCAAGTTCAAGGCTTGGGTGAAGGGTTTAGACAAACGGACTTTGGGGACAGAAAAGATCAACATGGTTTTCTTGAAAAATATCGGCGACCTAGACACCGAAGAATTAGCTCAAAAAAACATGGAACTATCGGCGACCTTGCAAGAAGGCCAAATCCTGCTTGGCTGTGGGGATAAACAAGTGACCTTAGAAATCAAAGGCCGAGACTTATAGAGCGCTTTTAGCTTGAGGGCAGGTATACTTAAGCCTCACCCTCAGCTTGCTTTTTTGCCGATCGACCAAAGGAAAAGGAAAAACCAGCACTCAAGGGAACGGCGACCCCACTAAAAAACCGCAGGGGGTTCAACGCTCGCAACAAAGGCTCCGGCAACAGATCACCGCCAAACTCTAGCCCCGCCCAGCACAACAAACAAAGCGCAGCACAAAAGCCAACCGCCTTTTTCCAAAACCTTGCCGCTGACAGGTAGTCTGGGGCTGAGTTCATTTGTTCCGGTTGAACTTGGGTGTTTTCTTGGGGTTCTGGTGGTTTGGTTTCGTTTGGATTCTGGTTGTCTTGGGTCATCAAGTTCTTGGTGGCGGTTTGTGTGCCTCTAGCACACCTCCATCTGGCCCTGGCTGTCAATCTCACCGGTCCACAAAAGGCGGGTTCTGAGGTATTTTAATGGGTCAAGCTGTTTTTGGTTTAGACTTTGAGGCTCAAGACATCTTTTCGGGAATCAAGTATATATTTATATCGTTTAATAACATTGGTTTATAGATAATCATTGGATTTAATGCACTTATCCGTTTATTTGTTCTATTCTAAAACGGATGTAACCCAGAGGCTTGTTTGAAGCCAATCACCGCTTTCCCTAAAGGTCTTATGTTTTTACGCTCCCTAGTTTTTGCCGCCCTGCTGCTGTCGCTGGTAGGGTGCGACAATGGATCAAAAGAACAATTGGCTAACAAAGAAAATCAAATCCAGAGCCTGTCAGGGGAACGTGACAAGCTGAAGGACCAATTGGAAGAAGCCAAGGGAGACTTGGCAAGGCTGAATCGCCAGCAAAAGGAACAGAACAAGGAAGTTGCCGAGCAAGACAAGATGATTGCAGAGCTGAGGGCGTCCATCAAAAACAAGGCGGTCACCGTAGAGAAGCTTGGCAAGCGGACTCGGATCAGGTTGCCTTCAAACGTCTTGTTCCGCTCCGGTGAAGCCGCCCTGGCCGCTTCTGGGATACGGGCACTGAAGGAACTCGCTCCAGTGTTAAAAAGGTATAAGGGCGTTTATCTAGAGGTCGCTGGGTTCACCGATAGTTCCCCGATTGGACCGAAGCTAAAAAAACGTTATAAAAACAACCTGGAACTTTCGACCGACCGGGCGACCAGTGTGATTGACTACTTAAATCGGAAATCTGGGCTCCGACACAAAATGGCCGCTGTTGGTTTTGGCCCTCAGTTTCCTGCGGTCAGCAACCGGACCAGAGGCTCACGGCAAGAAAACCGCCGGGTGATCATTTCTTTGGTCCCTTTGAAGTTACGACCTCGTTAGTTTAGCTAGGTTTAGAGGTTTTTTGGTGCCCTTCCTGTGGCACCAAAAAATCACCTCTCTAGGGTTGTGAGGTGGGTCATCAAAGATCAACCTTATCAATCTAAAAGCTACTCTACCTATCCCGGCCCAACCCTTGGGCATTAAAGTAAAAGCCAACACCCCAAAATCCCCCTAAATACACAGACAAGAACTAGGTTGCCAATGTCACCCTTGTGATTCATTGGACCGTTTTTTCTATGCTTGCCGGGGGAAGTTACTTCAAGATGGCCAGCCAATCTTGGGCGAACCGGTCCAGCCCCTTGGCGTTGAAATGAAAGTCATCATACCGGTATTCCTGGTCGGCGTAGAGGTCGGTGTTGGGGCCGCTGTAGATACGGGCTTCCTCGGCGATCAGCTCCTTTTGTGCGGTTTGGATTTCTAAGTAGGTCGGGTCGATGCCCGGGGCTTGGGAGGCGATGGACAGGTAAAAGCGGGCTTGTAAGGGGCTTAGTGATTCTACCAGGGTCCGTATCTGTTGTTTGTAGGCCTCCTTTGAGGTCCGTAACAACGAATCAGACTCCCCTTGGTGAAACAACACATGGCTGACTTGGAGGCTGTATACGTTGATCATGTCCAGGGCTTGCTGTAGCTTCACATACCCCGATTCCCCTGGGGTGCTCCACTGGGCTGCCGTGGTGGTACCAATCCCGATGGACACAAACACCACCTTGGTTTGCCCGCCTTGCTGAACCAACAGGTCGCCCAACCGAGGCCATACGCTGGACCCATCCCCGGAGGCCCCCTTCATCGGGTCCCCTGCGGGGTGAAACGCCCCTTCAAAAAACTCAAACACCGGCTCCACCGACTGATACCTAGCCGCCGGGTCCCCATGGTTCGCTGCATTGGACTGCCCAAACACCAAGGCCACCACCGGCACCTTGGACACAACGGCCCCTTGGCTGGTGCCCGATGGCTGATCCGCACAGCCGCCCAGCAGCAGAATCAAAGACAACAAGAAAAATAAACCCGCTTTCAACAGACCCCATCGGTAAAGTTGTAATGATATTGAACAAGACCTCCCTTCGATTTTACTTCATTTGTCGCCCCTGGGCTAGGGGCTTTGGTGGTGTGGAGGGAAGGTTGATGAAGTTTCAGCACCAGAGTTCCAGAGGTGGACGAAGAAGCGCAGAAAAGAGAGGGTTTTTTTTCTTCCCTGATTCGCTTCCCACAAACCGATAAAGTGGTTAAAAATAGGGGGAAGTTAGCAAGCCGCTGCTTTGGCTACGGTGCAACAATAAATTTCAGGAAGTGATGATCACGGGCGAAATCAAAAGCAAAGTCGATAAACTCTGGGAAGTCTTCTGGACCGGAGGTCTAACCAATCCCTTGACCGTGATCGAGCAGTTCACCTACCTCTTGTTTATCAAGGGGATCGACGACCGCCAGAATGATTTGGAGGCCAACGCCACCGTCCTGGGGCTGGACTACGAAAAGATCTTCAGCGACGACCAACAAGACCTACGGTGGAAGAACTTCAAACAAAAGCCCGCCGAGGCGATGTTCAAGGTCTTCACCGATTTGGAAAATGGGGTTTTTGCCTTCATCAAAGGCATGCACAGCGACAAAAATTCCGCTTTTTCCAAGTACATGGATGATGCGATCTTCATGATCCCCACCCCGGAAATGCTGGAAAAGATCGTCACGGCGATTGATAAACTGGAAATGACCGCCAAGGACGCCAAGGGGGACCTCTACGAGTACCTGCTCTCGAAGGTCGCCACTTCGGGCACCAACGGCCAGTTCAGGACGCCGAGGCACATCATCCAGATGATGGTCGAGATGATGCGGCCCACCCCCCAAGACACCATTGTAGACCCCGCCGCCGGTACCTCTGGGTTTTTGGTCGCCGCTGGGGAGTACCTGCAAGAAAACCAAGCCGAGTTGTTCAACGATGCCGAACTGAAACGGCACTACAACAACGACATGTTTTACGGCTTTGACATGGACCGGACCATGCTGCGGATCGGCGCCATGAACATGATGTTGCACGGGGTCGAAAGCCCGAACATCGAATACCGAGATTCCCTGTCGGAGCAAAACGGCAAGCGAGACATTTGCACCCTGATCTTGGCGAACCCGCCGTTCAAGGGCTCCTTGGATTATGACTCTGTCTCTGCCGATTTGCTCAAGGTCACCAAAACCAAAAAGACCGAGCTTTTGTTCATCGCCTTGATGTTGGGGATGCTCAAAAAAGGCGGACGGTGCGCGACCATTGTGCCTGATGGGGTCTTGTTCGGCAGCAGCAACGCCCACAAGCAGCTGAGGAAAGAAATCGTCGAGAATCACCACTTGAAAGCGGTCCTCTCCATGCCTTCCGGGGTGTTCAAACCCTACGCCGGGGTCAGCACAGCGGTGATGATCTTCGAAAAAACCACCATCGGCGGCACCGATAAGGTCTGGTTTTATGATATGACCGCCGACGGCTTCAGCCTAGACGACAAACGACAACCAACCGAAAAAAACGACATCCCCGACATGGTGGCCCGTTGGAGCCAGATGGAAGGCGAAGCGGACCGCCGACGAACGGAGAAATCCTTTTTGGTCCCTAAGTCCGAGATTGTGGACAACGATTACGACCTCAGCATCAACCGGTACAAAGAAATTGAATACGACGAGGTGCAGTATGAAACCCCGGCAGATATTTTGAAGCAGGTCGCCGAGCTGGAAGAGCAGATTTTGGCAGGGGTGAAAGAGCTTCAGGGGTTGGTTGGATGAGTGAAAGCCTGTTAGTGATCTTTCAAGCGGAGAGTGGGGCCATTGAACTAAAAGGTGATTTTTCCAATGAAACTGTTTGGGCGACTCAGCAACAAATTGCTGGTATTTTTGAACTTGATCAGTCGGTGGTTTCAAGGCATATCAGTCATGTTTTCAAAAGTGGAGAAGTTGATAAAAAAAGCAATATGCAAAAAATGCATATTGCAAAATCAGACAAACCTGTAGGTTTTTATTCTTTAGATATCATCTTAGCTGTTGGTTACCGTGCGAATTCACAGATGGCAATTCGGTTTAGAAAGTGGGCAACACAGACCTTAAAAAAACATATCACGGAAGGTTTTACGATCAACCCTTCCTGTGTGAAACAAAATAGGGTTGCCTTTTTGTCCGCAGTTGAAGACCTCAGGGTACTAGCAGGCAACAGCGAGCACATGCAAATTGATAATGTATTATCATTGGTAAAGTCCTTTGCTAAAACTTGGTTCTCCTTAGAATCCTATGATGAAGACAAGCTACCCAACGAAGGGGAGAGGTACCAGGATACTCAGCTGAATGCAGATGAGTTATATCAGGCAATTTCAGTCTTGAAAAAGAATTTGATGGAGAAAAACCAAGCAACGCTCCTGTTTGCACAGGAAAAAGATTCAAAAAGCCTAGAGGGGATTTTAGGGAGTATTTATCAATCCGCTTTTGGGGAGAGTGCCTACCCGACTCTGGAAGATAAGGCGGCTCACCTGCTTTATTTCATTGTGAAAAATCACCCTTTTAATGATGGGAATAAACGTACCGGGGCTTTTTCATTCATTTGGTTTTTGCAAAAAACGGATCTTTCTTTGAGTCGTAAAATAACCCCGGAAGCACTGACAGCGCTGACGATCCTAGTGGCCGAGAGCAAACCGGAAAACAAGGGCCGCATGATTGGGATGATCATATTACTCCTTACAGGTACACTTCGTGATGAATGATTTAGAAAATAAAAGGTCAAAAATGAGCTTGAAGCAGGTCGCCGAGTTGGAAGAGGAGATCTTGGCAGGGGTGAAAGATCTTCAGGGGTTGGTTGGATGAATCAATTGAACAATTTGAATATTCACTCTCTTGAGGAAATAGTATCTGGCTTTCAAAACGGAATTGGCAAAGGAAAGAGTTTTTACGGGTCTGGAGTAAAGGTGGCAAATATTGGTGACTTATATAAAACACCTACGTTTTCTCCTATCAAGTACTCGCTGCTTGAGTGTAATCAAAAAGAAATTGAAAAATATCGTTTGAATAGAGGTGATTTACTCTTTGTGAGGTCGTCTCTGAAACGTGAAGGAGTAGCCTACTGTTCGGCGTATGAGTCCGATGAAACGTGTCTATTTAGCTCGTTCATGATTAGAGTTAGTAGCGATCAATCGAAAGTTTTTTCGCCTTTTTTATCTTATCAATTGCGGTCACCTAGAGGGCGTGCAGAGTTATTGGCAAGAAGCAACACTTCGACAATTACAAATATTTCTCAAGATGGTCTAAAAAGTGTTCAAGTTTGGCTCCCGCCGCTAGAAACGCAGCGGCGGATTGTGGGGCTTTTGGATCGGGCGCAGGGGTTGATCGACAAGCGCAAAAAACAAATCACCCTGATGGACACCCTGACTCAAAGCCTCTTCTACACAATGTTCGGCGACCCTGTAACCAATCCTATGGGGTGGGGAAAATCAGAATTTGGCAATCATATTGAAAGTATTTTAGGCGGTACGAGTGTAGGGGGCAATGTACAGGAGTTAAAAAACGGAGAGTATGCAGTCTTAAAAATAAGTGCTGTAACATCTGGAGCTTTTTTAGCAAGTGAGTATAAAGTTGTTCAAGAAAGTGATCTTCCAGATGAGTTCATTCATCCTCGAATGGGTGACTTGCTTTTTAGCCGTGCGAATACCAGAGAATTGGTTGGGGCTGTATGCATAGTTGATTCAGATTACACTAATCTTTTTTTGCCAGATAAACTTTGGAAAATTAAACTGAGGGAAAATAGTTTAACTACTTATTTTGTGAAATTTCTTCTTAGCCATGATGGATTTAGAGAAAGCTTAAGAAAGGTTGCAACTGGTACAAGTGGTTCAATGTTGAATATCTCTAAGGCCAAGTTAAAAAAAATAATAGTGCTTACTCCCCCCCTCGCCCTGCAAACCCAATTCGCCGACCGAGTCCAAAAAATCGAAGCCCAAAAAGAGGCCATGACCGCCAGCCTCAAAGAACTGGAAAACAACTTCAACAGCCTCATGCAACGGGCGTTCAAAGGAGAGCTGTAAATGTTTTGGACAAAAAAAACACAGTATCGTTCTTTTCCGTTTGCCTTAGAGAAAGACTTAGAAATAGCCATTCAAGAAGTCAAAGTTGAATTATTCGGGGCCAATCGAATCTACCTTGAAACGAAACGAAAGATCGGTAAAAAGGGAGAAGGACAAAATATCCCTGATGCCTACTTGCTAGACCTGACGAGTAAAACAACACCAAAGCTATTTGTTGTCGAGGTTGAGCTTGGCTACCATCACCCAACGAAGCACATTGCGGTTCAGTTGCTAGAGTTCTCGTTATCCTTCGAATTAAGCCGCCAACAAATCAAAGGGATTCTAAAAGAAGAGATCAATAAAAGTGAGTCTGACAAAAATAAAGTTGAAACCTACGCAAAGGAAAACGGCTTTGAAAATCTAGATTATCTTTTAGAAAAAATTGTTCATCAAGAAAAAGCATTTAATGCACTAGTGATCATAGATGAAACAAGCGATAGACTTGAAGCTGCTTTGCAAAAACAGTTTCGATTCCCGGTCGACATTATTCCGCTAAGCCGCTTTAAAAATAATCATGGTGAAGTTGCGTATAACTTTGATCCATTTTTGTCTGAATTGATTCCTTTTGAACCAAGCAGCGACTCAGCTTCTTTGAGTCCTGACCAAATCAATTGTATTGTGATTGCTGCTCAAGAAGAAGGATTTGAAAAAGTATTTATTGGAGAAAATCGCTGGTGGCAAATTCGAATCAGCGCAACGATGATTGATAAAATCAAGTGGATCGCTGCTTATCAAACAGCACCAATTTCAGCGATCACCCACGTTGCGAAGGTACATAGCATCGAATTGTGGGATGGCGGGCCAAAATACGTTGTAAATTTTGAAGGGCCTGCAAATAAAATCAAGCCGCTGAAACTAAATCCCATGGGTAAAGTATTAGCACCACAGGCACCTAGATATACAAACATTGAGTTGATTGATTCAGCTCAAGACTTGGATGATGCCTTTGAGAATTTCCACGGTAAAAAATGAGCAACTTTAGTTTTCTAAAAAAAGACCCGAAATATAAAGAAATCGCTGTCGCTTGCCGGGAAGCGGAGCGGGCCTTGCTGGCTTCTAACTCCACGGCGGCGTTGCAAACCCGACGGGCCTTGGAAATCGCGGTCAAGTGGACCTTTCGGTATGACAGTGACCTGACCATCCCCTACCAAGACAACCTGTCTTCCTTGATCCACGACCGGGATTTTAAAGACATCTTGGACGAAAAGCTGTTCCCTCGGATCAAGTACATCATCCAGCTAGGCAACAAAGCGGCCCACACCGTGCAACCGGTCAGCCGGGACCAAGCGGTTGAGGCGTTACGCAACCTCTATGATTTTGTCTCCTGGGTGGATTTTTCTTACTCCACCGAAATCCACCAACTGCCCTTTAACCCCTTCCTGCTACCGGAAGCCCAAGCCTCAGAGAAAAAGACCCGCCAAATCCAAGAAGCCTTGGCGGCGAGGGAAGCCGAATTGGCAGCGAAGGAAAAGAAGCTTGAAGAGCTGCTCGCCTCCGCCACCGAACGGGAACAGGCGACCAAACAACGCAAGGAAAACACCGCCGCCCAGGATTTTGTCTGTGAAGACATCAGCGAGTTCAAGACCCGCAAGCTCTACATTGATTTGGCCTTGGAAATGGTTGGCTGGGAGATCGGGAGCAACTGCCTCGAAGAAGTCGAAGTCGCCGGGATGCCAAACGCCTCTGGCAAGGGCTTCGTGGATTATGTGCTTTATGGCGCTAACGGCAAGCCCCTGGCGGTGATCGAGGCGAAGCGGACCTCGGTGGACCCTCGCAAGGGCAAGGTGCAGGCGAAGCTCTATGCGGATTGTTTAGAAGCCCAGCACGGCGTTCGCCCGTTGATTTTTTACACCAACGGTTTTGAAACCTACTTCTGGGATGACACCGCCTACCCCGAGCGGTTGGTGTCTGGGTTTTTCACCAACGACGAACTGGATTGGTACGAATACCGAAAGAACAACAAACAACCGCTCAAGTCGGTCCAGTGCAACGACGATATCACCAACCGGGTCTACCAAAAGCAAGCGATCCAAGCGGTCTGTGATAGCTTCGAGCAGGGGCAACGAAGGGCTCTGTTGGTCATGGCGACCGGCTCCGGAAAGACCAGGGTGGCCATTTCTTTGGTCGAGATCCTGCAACGCTACGGCTGGGTCAAACATGTGTTGTTCCTCGCCGACCGCCGGGAGTTGGTCAAACAGGCAAAGAAAAACTTTGCTTTGCTCCTGCCGAGCGTTAGCATTTGCAACCTGCTTGAGAAAAAAAGCAAAGATAACGGTGGGCCGGAAAGCCGGGTGATCTTTTCGACCTATCCGACCATGATGAATGCCATTGATTCGACCTGCAAAGAAGACGGCTCTCGGATGTTCTCGGCGGGGCATTTTGACTTGATCATCATTGATGAGTCCCACCGCTCGATTTACAAGATGTACCAAGATATTTTCACCTACTTTGACGGCAGTCTGTTGGGCCTGACCGCCACCCCAAAGCAGGACATCGACAAAAACACCTATTCGATCTTTCAGTTAGAGGACAACGTTCCGACCTTCGCCTACGAGCTGGCCGATGCGATCCAGGAAAAGTACTTGGTCCCCTACAACACTGTCGAAACCAGGATGAAGTTTTTGGAAAAGGGGATTCATTACGACGAACTGACCGAGGCGGAGAAAGAGCAGTGGGAAGCGACCTTTGAAGAGGACAAAACCGAAATTTCCAGCGAGGAATTGAACAAGTTTTTGTTCAACGCCCCCACCGTGGATACCGTGCTGCAAGACCTGATGGATAAGGGGATTCATGTGGACGGTGGCGATTTGATCGGCAAGACCATCATCTTCGCCGCTAACACCAAACACGCTAACTTTATCGTGGAACGATTCAATCAATTGTACCCAGAGCACAAGGGCAAGCTCGCCGATGTGATTTATAACGGCATCAAGTACGTGGATGGGCTGATTGAAGACTTATCAACCCCAGAAAAAAGGCCCCAGATTGCGGTGTCTGTCGATATGCTGGATACCGGGATCGACATCCCGGAATTGGTGAATTTGGTGTTTTTCAAAAGAGTCCGGTCCAAAGCAAAGTTCTGGCAGATGATTGGACGAGGGACCCGGCTGCGAGAAGGGCTGTTCGGGCCGAACTTAGACAAACAATCCTTTTTGATCTTTGATTACTGCGGAAACTTCGAATACTTCCGAGCCAACCAACAGGGCACCGAAGCCAAGATGGTTAAGCCTTTGAGCGAAAACTTGTTTAATGTGCGAGTCAAGATCGCCCAAGCGTTGCAACACCTCGACTATCAAGAGGATGATCACCAAGCCCACCGGGCTGGCTTGGTGACCGGGTTACACCAGGGTGTTTGCCAGATTGATGAGGGACATTTTTCTAGTCAGCTACGGATAGAGTTTATCCACCGGTACAATCAGGCCCAAGCTTGGGAAAATATCGGCGACCCGGCGGTACGGGAGCTGGATGAGCAGATCGCTGGATTGGTGCCCCCTAGCCAGGGCAATGAGCTGGCCAAGCGGTTTGATTATTTGATGTACACCATCGAATTCGCCGAGTTGGTGGGCCTGCCGATAGGGAAGCCAAAGTTCAAGGTCATCCAAACCGCCCAACGGCTCGCCGAGAAGGGGAACTTGGACCAGGTCAAAAAACACGCCGAGCTGATCAAACAAATACAAACTGACGACCATTGGGACCACGCCGACCTGTTCACCCATGAGAAGGTTCGGGAGGCCCTTCGGGACCTTTTGGTATTGCTGGATAGAGACAACACGGAGATTTATTACACCAATTTTGTTGATGAAGTTTTAGAAGTAACCGAGAACCCCGGTGAATACGGGGTCAGCGATTTGCTGCCATACCGGTTGAAGGTCAGCGCCTACTTGAAAGACCACCAAGACGACTTGGTTGTGTATAAGTTGCGGCACTACAAAGACCTCACTAGCTCAGACATCCAGCACCTGGAAACAGTGCTGTGGCACGACTTAGGGACAGAGGAAGACTACCACCAGACCTTTGGGGATGAGCCCTTGTTGAAGTTGGTGATTGGGCTGGTTGGCTTGGAGCCAGAGGCCGTGAATCAGCTTTTTTCTGAGTTCCTCAACGACCAGACCCTGAACAGCCAGCAGATGGAGTTCGTGAACTTGATCGTTAAACATGTGGTGGATAACGGTGCCCTGGATAAAAATGTGCTGAACGACCACCCCTTCAACAAGTACGGAAGCGTCACCAGCTTGTTTGAGGGCAAAATAGACACGGTCAAAAAGATCGTCCAGCAGATTGATGGGCTGAACAGCCGGATAGAGGCGGGGTGACCCAAAAGTACATCTTTATGAAGAAAAACTACTGGAAGGGGGAGCCGAGTTCTATCTTCGCTCTGAGCGGGGTTGGGCCATTGGCCTCTACGCCTTTACCTGTTAACTTCATGCTCTTGGCCTTTGAACGATCGTAACCTGCGGTCCCTTCGCAGGTTGCTTGTTTGTGTCGGGGGATAGGTTCATAGGCCGTAAACCTGCAAATGCTGAGGGGCTGCTGGTTGATATACTCAACCGGACACCCCTTCCACCCAATGTTTGTCTTTCGATAACCCTTGCACCAAATGTCCCATCAGCGCCTTGACCCTGGCGGTCTTGCGTAGGTCGCCGTGAGTGAGCACCCAGAGTTGGGATGTGTAGTCTAAGATCGGCGGGCTGACTCGCTGCAACCCAGGCTCCTGGTCCCCCACGAGGTAGGGCAGGATAGCGGCACCCATGCCCTGCTTCACGGCGTTGACCAAGGTCAACAGGCTGTTTGTCTTCATCAAGTACTTCGGCTGGGCCGGTTTTTTCCAGATCGAGGGCAGGGGCAGGTTCAGGGCCAGAAAATGAACGATGTATTCATATTCGCTGAACGGTCGGTCTGGAACTCGCTCTAAATAGGCAGGGGCGGCGTAGATTGCATAATTGAAAACACAGATTTTATGGCCAATGCAGTTTTCCGGCGGGTTCGGGGTGACTCGCACCGCTAGGTCTGCCTCTCTGCGGTCCATCGCTAGGCTGGTCCCGGTAACCTCCAGTTCAATGTGGATGTCCGGGTGTAGCCTGCTGAAGCTGGCGAGGTGTGGCCCCAGTAGGTAGTGGCTGATCCCTTCGGGGGCGGTCAGGCGGATGTCCCCTTGTAGCCGTAAATCCTTCCCTTTCAGTTCCCCGATCAGCCTTTGGACCTCTTCGTCCATCCCACGGGCGACTTTCAAAGCCGCCTCCCCGGCGTCTGTCAGTGCATAGCCAGTAGGTAGACGCTCAAAGAAACGGGTGTCCATCCGGTTTTCAATGGTATTGATCTGCCGCAGGATCGTGCTGTGGCTGACCCCTAGCTCTCTCGCTGCCCCGGACAGGGTACCGGCCTTGGCAAGGGCAAAAATGATTTTTAAGTCGTTCCAGTTCATCGCCTGACTGTGCGTTACTGCACAGCAGTCTGTCAAAAACAGGGGATTGTATCTTTGATAACGCACAGGGTAGGGTGTAGCTTCACATAGATCATTTGATGTTTCGATGAGGTCATAAGATGAGTCAAAAAGAAAAACTGTTGAGCACAGTCACCCCATGGGACCTAGTGGCCCCAGGGTACGCCGAAGTCACCATGAAGTATTTTCAGTTTTACGCCGACCACGCCGTCTCGTTGGTCCGTTTGCGGGAACAGAGCCAAATCTTGGACGTCGCTTGTGGCCCCGGTACCTTGACGCTGACCGCTGCGCCAACCGTGAAATCAGTCCAGTCGTTGGACTTTTCAAAATCAATGTTAGAGATATTAGCCCAAAAAATTGAGGAAACCAACGTCCAAAATGTTGAGTTGACCTGCCGAGATGGCCAGTCGCTTCCCTATGAGGACAACAGCTTTGATGCGGGTTTTTCTCTGTTTGGTTTGATGTTTTTCCCAGACCCGCTCAAAGGGCTCAAGGAAATCTACCGGACTTTAAAACCAGGGGGTAAGGTGGTGATTTCTAGTTGGGCTCCGTTGTCTCAGTCCCCGGTGATGCAGGCGATGTTTGGGGCCTTTAGGGCAATGAACCCCAACATGCCTGATCCGTCCACAGACCTTGAATCTTTGGAGAACCCTGAGTTTTTCCAAAAACAGCTTGAAGCCGCAGGTTTTAAGCAGGTCGAAGTCAAGCCAGTCACCCAAGGACACCCGTTGGAGTCGGTGGAAAAATTTTGGGATGACATGGTCAAAGGCAGCGCACCCTTGGTGATGATGAAACATCGGCTCCCAGCCCAGGAGTGGGAGGATAAAAACCAAATCGCCTTGGACTATTTGAGGAAATACTTCGCCACAGCAAACCTCAACCTATCGGCGACTGCTTGGTTTGGGGTAGGTCAAAAATAGCCTGACCGAAGCTAGAACTCTGGAGGCTTGGCTTATTTTATTTTTGCCGCTGTGTGGCTTGGAAGCGGCGGGTGTGTTTGACTAGGGAGTCAGGTAGACCGGCCGAGCGCACCTGATCAAACTCAGGCGGCTAGGTTGTCTTGTTTTGCCCCAAATGAGATTGGAGTTTTTCTTGAATTGATATTAGGATCAAGAACAAGGAGAATCCATGAAGAAGAAAAACAATTTTACTGCGACAGAAAAAGTATCGATTTTACGCCGGCATTTGCTTAAAAGTGAGGCGGTTTCTGAAATCTGCGATGATGTTGGAATCAAGCCAACAGTATATTATCGCTGGCAAAAAACTTTTTTTGAACGAGGTGGTGACCTTTTCCAGAGCAAGACTAACGCTCCTTCCAAAGCCAAGGACCGAAAGATTGAAGAGCTTGAAACAAAACTTTCTTCACGCAACGAGTTGGTATCAGAGCTTTTAGAGGAAAACTTACTGTTAAAAAAAAAGCATGGGGCGAGTTAAAAGGCCAGGTGGTTGCCCAGGAAGTCAGGGATCAGGTCATTCTATGCCTAGCTGAGTCCAGCTCCAAAAGTGGAATTCCCATTACCCGTCTTCTGCCAATGTTGGGTTTGTCTTCTAGTAAATACCACCATTGGAAAGACCGGTTAGGCAAAGCTAATGGACATAACGCTAACCAGCCCAAGACTGGCTGGATTCTAGACTGGGAGAAAGAAGCCATCACGACTTTCTTCTTCGAGAATCCTAGCGAGGGTTACCGCAGACTCACCTACATGATGATTGATCAAGATGTGGTGGCTGTGAGTCCATCCAGCGTTTACCGAGTACTGTCGGCCCAAGGTTTACTGAAGCGATGGTCAGGAACAAGTAAAAAGGGTACCGGGTTTGAGCAGCCTTTAAAAGCTCACGAACACTGGCACATTGATGTGAGTTACATCAATATCAGTGGGACTTTCTACTACCTCTGTTCAGTTTTGGATGGCTTTAGCCGATTTATCGTTCATCATGAAATCAGACCAGCGATGACTGAAGGAGACATCGAAATCATCTTGCAGAAAGCGGTAGAAACGGTCCCAGCGGCTAGGCCACGGGTCATCAGTGATAATGGGCCGCAGTTTATAGCCAAGGATTTTAAAGAGTTTATCAAGGTATCAGGCATGACCCATGTTAGAACCAGCCCCTTTTACCCTCAAAGTAATGGAAAGATTGAACGGTGGCATCAATCAATCAAAAAAGAGTGCATCAGGCCCTTGACTCCAACCGCGCTGGAAGAAGCCCAGGAAACAGTGGCTGAGTATGTTTATCATTATAATCATGAGAGATTGCACAGCTCAATTGGTTATATCGCTCCAGCTGATAAATTAGCCGGACGAGCCCATGCAATCAAGGTGGAAAGGTTAGAAAAACTTTCGGTAGCGAAAGGGTTTCGTGAGAAATCAAAAAGACCTAGCCTGAAAGCTGGATAGTTGCATAAACTGAAATCGAAAAACTCCAATTTGCGGTGAACCAACACAGTCTCAGGGGTCTCTATTTGCCAAGGAGGAGTAGAAATCAAGGCTCGTCGGCTCTTTGTTCCGACAGCTTCCTGGAGGAACCGAGGCGACAGTTTTTTGATGCCAACTCTCCACTTGGTATCGTTTGAAGTTGCTGTTGAAGCTGGATTTTCTCAGTTCAAATGAACCAAGGTTTCCATCCTGGATATCTGAGATTCTATCTTAACTGATTGTCCGAAACCTGGGGTCCACTATACAGTGTAACGCCCCTATATTTATTGATTTCAGCAGCTTATGGCAACCAATACTTCACGCAAACATAGCCAATACATTTACACTACCCCAATCTTACTTGGGGCAAAACACTTCCTATTCAATAGTGATGGTCACCGGCTTTTGTTGGACCAGATCGGTGGCAGTCTGAACTTCTTCAGTGGCGGTAGTAGCTGCATCTTGAGCAGCTTCGACCACGTCCGTGACCGCCCCAACATCAATGACCGGAACCTCTTCTACCTCAGCCTCCATTCCCATTTCGAGGTTGTCAATCGGCAGCTCCCCACCTTTCATCTCAGGAGCAGCCACGGCAGGGGTCGGGCCAGACATATTAGAGGATTTAGCAGGTTCAGGTGCAGCTAGCTTGCCTTTTTTGCTGTCATCATTAACCGCTTGGTTATCCACTTTTTTCTTTTCTTTGATTCCAGGTTGTTTCTTTTCTTTGGTTCCAGGTTGTTTCTTCTCGCCTTTCTTATCTACTTTCTTCTTGTCTTTCTTATCTACCTTCTTCTTGTCTTTCTTATCGGCTTTTTTCTCTTTCTTTTTAGTGGTCGAATCTTCGGCCTTGATCGGTGCGCCGACTGCGACTGTTTTAAACACTTTAGGGCTATCGGATTTTAAAATCGTTTCCCGCATTTTAGGCGATACATTAATCGGAGCAGTCGGCATCTTACCTTTAGAAACTTGCGACACCTGATCAGTCTGAACATCCACGGTGATGTCCGGTGTTGCGATACTGGCCATTGAGACCGTTCCTTCTAAGGTCAAGACGTTGGTGTCCCCACCCATCGAACCGACCACAAACTCGGTGCCTTTCACTCCGACCAAGGCGTTGATGGTTTTTAATTGGAATCTCCTCCTTGAACTGACAATCTTTTTATTGATTTTAAACTTCCCTTTACCCACCGGAAGGCTTAGTTGACTGCTACCAGGCCTCACATCTCTGATTTTAAAATAGGAATTTGAAGACAGTTCAATCCTATCTTGGTTGGCCTCCAACAAAATAACCACTGTGGTATTACTGCTGGTTTGGATACGGTCCCCCTGAAACAGCGGGGCCGTTTTACCGTCCTTTTTCAGGTAGGTATCCCCTGATTGACGGTTAACCTTCACTTTGCCCGAGTGGAGGGTCAAAGTACCTACTTGGACTTCGGCCAAAGCAGCGGAGCTAAAAACTAACAGCAAACAACCTAGCACCCATAAAAATGCCTTTGGGTGTAATGCTTTAAAATCAATAGGTTGTTTCATTAGAAGACCATGGTGAGAGAAGCAGATTGAGTGCCCGATTTATAGGTAGAGGCCGCCAAATTAGATTCTTGGGTTTTTGCTACACTTTTGAGTGACAAGACCAAGGTAGGCGATAGCTTATAATCTAGTTTGAGCGTCACCGAACTCCAAGCCTGGCTGAGACGGAAACCAGCCGCTGTGCTGCGATAATCTGAGGTCTTGTTTTCTGTACTGTTGTAGGCATAATCAAGCGCCGAAGCAAAGGGACCTATGTCCGTTCCGAGGCCATAACCGAAGACCAAGGTGCTGGAGTCCTGATAGCGGCCCACCGTGTCTTTGAGCGCATAACGAAGCTTGGCTTTGTGCTTGAGCCCCCAAGTCTTGGACTTGCCTGAGAATTTCAGCGTGACTGTTTGCCCGTCCCCGTCGTCGTCTGGGGTAGCCGGAATCAGCAATAGGTCAGACTTTTTGATCTCAATGCCTGACTCAATGGAATCATCTTTTCCAAACTCATTGGTTACAGCAAAGGCAAGGAAACTTTCTTTCATCAAGGGGTTGGAGCCCAACGCCATGCTTTTGTTGGCTGTCCTGATATCATTGGCCCCAACTTTATAAGCCAGATCCCCAAGCGATGTTCCTTTGCTGCTCCACTCGGTCGAAAGCTGAGAAAAAGAAATTTCCTTAGCTTGATAATCCACCTTAGCGTATTTTTCCCTCAACAGCAGTCCGCCAACCTTGAGCCGGTCAGCCTCGCCGAAACCAAAGCTGTAGTTTGCGAGCAGGATCAACGAAGACTTCTGTGCTGCTATCTTGCTTTGGTCCGCTGGGGTATTGTTCACGTTATCCAACGAGCTGGCTTCCATGATCGTGATGATCTGGAGTGGGTTAGGCTTGGGCTTGGGTTTAGCGCCTAAGAACAACACAAAGGTCTTGGAAGCCATCCCGTCAGTGGTGTACACATCGATGGTCACTTCGGTGCGCTTTTGAATCAAGTGATAAGGATGGTAAATTTCTGCAATCGAGTGCTTAAAGCTCTGGCTCGGCTGCCCGTTGACATCAATATGGATGATCGGGGCATAGGTGGTGATCTCAAGGTTGATCATCCCTTTGGTTCGCTTCAAATAGCTTTCCGCACCATGGGTGTTGCTGAAGATCAGAATGTCAGTGTCTGGGGTTCGTTTCAAAACCACCTCTTTGGGCTCTTCCGTCACCGTCGCTGCATCGACTTCTTTGAAACTGAAGTCGGCATCTTCGGAGAACTTCAGCAAAAAACGCAAATCCATTCTTGACCCCACTGAGATCACCTTCTTAGTTTCTGCGCTCTTTTTTTTCACTTTCGCCGTTGCGTACAACTCAAGTTGAACCTTATTGCCAGTTTTCACCACAGACCGTTTCAACTCAAAAGTCCTGGTATTCGCAACAGCCCTTTTGTACCGCCCTTTGTACAGCACCGCAGAAATCTTATCCCAACCATTGGTGAGCAGCAACTTCGGCGGTAAGGTTTGCACAAACGTGCGGCTGCTGTGGGGCTTGAGTGTGGGCAAGACAGCCCCTCGCCACCATTTATCCTTGTCGTTTAAAAAAGTAACAATCACCGAAAGTTTGCGCCGCCTTGAAGTTCGGTTATACACCGTATAGCTGGCCTTGAAGACCTTACCGATTTTATCCCAAGAGAATACGATCGGAGAAATGCTCAACGGCGCCTTGCTTTTCTCTGCCGCTGCAAAGGCCAAATTGACCTTGACTGGCGTCTGTTGTGCGGCAAAACCATTGCCCCCAAAGAGCAAAAGCATCGCAAATAAAAGGAGCGCCCTAAACCGACCCAGGCTGAACAAAGGGCTGGTCAAAAATCCGCACTTGTTATTAATTCTCATCAAAGTGCCAGAACCAGACTTATTGAGCAACAAACCAAAGCCGCTGGGCTTCGTTGAGGTGAGTCCAAGAGATGATCACATCGTCTGAGGTGCCAGCCACACCATCGGCCCCTAGGCCAGTGAGCTGCTGATCACTTGTCTGATTATACAGTGCATCATAGGTGATGTACTGTAGGGTAGAGAACACATCATCTGCGGTTCCCCACAATCCATCCGTACCAGGAGAGGAAGTCGTACCGTTCAGGGTTTGATTCCCGTCGACGTCGTACTGAGTCAGGGTAGGGCCGCTCGACCGAACATCATCATCCGTACCAAATACGCCGTCCGCTCCACGGTTACTTGCCGTATAGGAATTCCAATACTGGGCGAAGACTTGTCGTCCAAAGCCATCGTATTCGAATTCTGTACTGCTGCTAGCACTGACAGAATCATCAGTCGTAAAGAGGGTGGCATCAGAACCAGGGGTTTGGATCGCCCAAAAACTCACTTCCCCCGAAGCGCCATAACGGAGGATATCAGCTCCGTTAGGGTACCACGCCGTTGAAAAGCTGAAATATTCGGTGATGATCAATCGTCCCTGTAAGTCATAGGTGAAGTACAATTGTTTTGAAAGGGGGTCGTCAGCAGTACGAGGTATTCCATCAGTACCAAACGAACCATAAGAACCATACAAATCCTGTCCAGTCATCACTCCGTTCACGTCATACAAAGGTGTCAAGTAACTGTACAGTGTCTCGTCTGCGTTTGCCGGGATATTGTCGACAGAAGACCAGATCGCATGGTCCGTCATCACCCCGTTCACATCATAGGTGAAGGTTTCATACCCTAAACCAGGCATAGGAATCCAGCTGTAAGGCACCAAACCGTAGCTTCCCAATCGTTCAGGACGCATTGAGAGGTAAGTTGGGTGAAGGTATGGATAGCTGCTCAAGTTGTCGTCAGTGGTGCCGTAGACCCCATCCAGCCCGCTACCCCCAACCACTTGCCGCCGGGTCAGATTTCCATTCACATCATATTCATAATAAACAGCGACCTGGTACACATCATCCCCGGTATCCCAGAGTCCATCGGCTCCAGAATTAGAACCGTCGGCGACGAACACCCTCAGTCCTGCAGCATCGTAATGTTCGATATGGACCGCAACAAAACTATCATCCTTGTTGCCTCGAATGCCATCTACCCCAGCACCAGAGCTTTGATAACCCTCAAACATAGTGGTCGCCGTGGTTTCGATGTAGATGTTGTTGATCGTTGGCGGACAAGCGCGAGAATAGCAATAGGTGGCCATCACGTCGTCAGCGGTGCGCCAGACACCATCGACGCCAGATCCGTTGTAATATAGACCGCTGTAGGTGTTGGCCGATTGTTGCCAAGCGGAATAACCGTTCCAAGAGTCATCAGAGGTGCCCCAGGTTCCATCAGTCCCCGGAGAGGCGCTGTACCCAGCGAAGGTGCGGAATCCATTGACATTGTATTCGTAGATCATGGCCCCATAAGTGAGGTCGTCCGCTGTCCCCCATACCTGATCGGTTCCCGCTGAATAAGTATCCACGTTGGATACCAATCGACCTGCAAGATCGTATTTCATGATCGCCACCGCACTCATGATTTCATCACCTGAGCCAATGATTTTATCACTATAGATGTCTGCTGATGCATCCTGAGGGATGTAGGACAACACACGACTGTTCACTGGATCATTAACGTTGTACTGAGAAAAGCCCATCGGGTCGTCTGCGGTACCCCAAATTGTATCTACCCCAGGATCAACCGCTTTGTAATCCACCACCACTGTTTGAACTTGAGCCGAAGTGGCCAAATTCTGGTAAGTAGCCGAAATGAGCGCGGGTCCACCTGTCCCGACCGTCATCACCCCTTTTGAACCAACCAGATCGCTGACGTCATACTCTGCTGGGGCCGAGCTGGCCCAATTGGTCTGAGCCGTTACATCCAACTTGGCTCCGACTGCGTCAATGGCATAGGCCTTGGCGGTGGTTAAACTTTCGGACAAGGTGATCGCCAACTTGGTGTACGCAGCAGGCCCGACAGTCACCGGCAAAACCCCACTAAACCCACCAAACTGGGCGGTGATATTAGAAGTTCCTTGGGCTTGGGCTGTTAACTCCCCTTTGGAAATTATATTGTCGATCACTGCGGTGGAAACTGCGCTGGAGCTCCAATAAGCGCCTGATGTCAAATCCACTTGGCAGCCAATGTCTAAGGTACCAAAGACTTTTAATTGTAACAAAGAGCCTTGGGAAAGAGTCAGAGTTGCTGGCGAAATGGTCAACCCAGTCAGGACCCCAGCAGAGAGGTCGCAAGTGACGGTGCTGCTACTCACGGTCCCCACTCCGTTACAGACATAACTGGTCTGAGCAATTTCTGAGACCTGTAAGACCGCATCTAGGTTTGCGTCGACACCTGAATCAATTCGAACACCGCCATCTAGACAGTTTGTTCCCACCGACTCTGCAGTTTGGGTCACTAAGGTTCCAGCTGCTCCCGCGATCCCTTGAGCTCCGGTGGCTCCAGTAACACCCTGAGTCCCTTGGGCTCCGGTGGCACCAGTAACACCCTGAGTCCCTTGGGCTCCAGCGGCACCAGTAACACCCTGAGTCCCTTGGGCTCCAGCGGCACCAGTAACACCCTGAGTCCCTTGGGCTCCAGCAGCTCCGGTTAGGCCCTGAATTCCCTGGGCTCCAGCGGCACCGGTTAGGCCCTGAATTCCTTGGGCTCCAGCGGCACCGTTACAGGCATAGGCTACAGATTGAATTTCTGCCGTGTCTAACGTACCATTCAAGTTCAAGTCCCCGCCAGCTGAAAGCTTATTGCCTCCGTTGGCGCAGTTCACCCCTGCTGCTTCAACCACCATGCTGATCAGAGAGTTTACCCCATTCAAACCAGGGGAAGCCACACAAACGTAAAAAGTTTTTAACACCTCAGCGGTATCCAGAACTCCGTTTGCGTTGCTATCAGTTCCGGTCTGTATTTTTTCTCCACCAAGGGCGCAATTGATACCCGGTTGTTCGGTGACGTAGGCCATCATAGCGTTGGCACCAGCTGTCCCAGTGGCACCATCCTTCCCTGTTGTTCCATTACAAACGTAGTCCGTGTTTTTTACCTCAGTAGCATCCAAAAGTCCGTTTCCACTGGTATCAATCCCGCTCTCTACCTGGATACCGCCAGTTGGACATTGGGTAGCACCCACAGCAAGGATGGATTTACTCACCGCCACTGAATCAAAACCTTTCGACGGAACTTTCACAGTCATCGCATCTGTGGTAGACGAAATGGTGAACACGTCAGAAAGCCCAATTGCATAAGAATGAAGCCTGTTAGTCGCCTCATCTTGCAACGCCACCGGTCCAGCATAGACCTTTTTGTATAACCGCAGGGCAGTATCCACAGGCAGATTTAAAGTCACTTGATTAGTGGTTAAGTCAAGCAGTTGGCGGTCATAGACATTGACAAGGGTTTCTTGGTACTGGATCGTGTTTTGCGTCGCTGCCACCACGCCAATAACCACCGTTGGGCTAGCGGATACATTCAAGCCTTTGGACAGCAACTCCGGCAAAGCTTTCTCAACAGAAAAGCTTGCTTTAATATAGGCAGTTTCTTTTTTCTTAGCCCTGGGTTGGCACCCAACCAGAACAACCACAGTGGCTATCAACGCAAAGGTTCTCAGGATATTTTTAAGAGAGAGCATGTGGTGGACCTAAAAAAAGAGGTGACTTGATCGGAATTTGAAGGCGACCTTCGGCAAAGAGTATATATGATTTTTGATAATTGGAAAAAATTTAAAGCTGTGTTTCCGTTACATACTGGCATCAGTCTACTCATCTAACAGTATTTATGCTAGTTCTTTAAGGCTTCTGAACAGATCTAGTTTTCTATGAAAGAGCTGTCAAAACATTTGAGGTCCACCCGATTCAGGCGAAGGGTTGGGGGATTCCTTTGAAGCAAAGGCAGTGTCAAAAGCTATGGGTGCACAGTTTGGAAGGGGTGGGGGAGTCTTGTGGTCGAGCCGGAGAGACTGACCGAGCGCACCTGATCAAACTCAGGTGGCTAGGCGTCTTGTGTAGAGCTTATGTAATGTATTAAGCGGGGATATCTACGCCCACATCCGATTTGGAAGGGAAAACCAGATAACCTTCCTTGTAACGGTCCCAAAGGGCCTGGTGGGTCGAGGAATCGAGGGCTTTTTTCAGTCCGTCGTTATCAGAAACCCAAACCGCTGGTCCTTCCCAATCAAACCTTCCCTTGTGGTGAAAAGTCGCTAACTCAATGGCTTTCATGTCGATGATAAACTGAATGCACTCCAGGTTGGAGTATGTCCGTTGGGACAACAAGGCTTCACTGGAATAGGGTGTCATTTTTTGAGGGGGAACTATGTTTACCGTTGCCGGTACTACGTTGAAATGGCTACAAGAGAAAAATGGATGAAACCATTATAAATAGAATACGATAGGTATATACCGTAAGTTCCTACTGAAGCCTGACTGGGCTGCATGAAGAGGAGTTTAAATAAAAAAGGATTCAACAAATCTCGCTAAGTCCTTTTTTCCTTGGTTGCGGGGGCAGGATCTTAACCTACGACCTTCGGGTTACGAGTCCAATCAAACTCATTTCCCTTAACTTCCCGCTCAATCTAAAAAGGATCTTAGCCCCCTTAAATAGACGGCTTTTGGAGCCTTGTCAAGTTCCCTAGCCTGCCTTTGAAACCCCGGATCAAGAACGGCTTCTGGTCATGTATGGGCTTACCTATCTTCGGCCTGACAATGACGGCACTGGATTGATTGTGTTGTCTGGGGGGAAACGAACAAGGGCAATGACCCTGGGATGGTGCACTCAATAACCTGCCAAGCCGTGGTGTTCCTTGTGAATGGAAAACTCTTTACCGGCCTCAAAGGGTCCTTTTATTTAACTTGGGAGTATGCTCGCGAAAGGACTTTGTTTTTCACGACTTCCAGCATTGCAACATTCACAATATGAGGCTGGTAGGGGACGACTACTTAAAAATCATAGCCCAGAACGGGCATAAGACAACTTTCGTCTTTAAGCGTTACAACCTAGTGACGGAAGAGGAGTTGAGCGATACGAAATGGCTATCCTAATTTAAAGTAGCGAAACGAGTCTGGGACCATTTTCACCAATCGACTGGCGCTCTTCCCAATCAAGAGATTCGATTTTCTGCAAAATTATCTGTTTGATTTGCTCAAAATATGTTTCAACACATTGTTCCATTTGATTCTTGTGCGTGCATCCAAATTTATCCCGTAAAGACTCGAAGCCAATAGAAAAAGCAATGTCTTTCCCTAAGTATCTGGCGCCAATATTTACTTTAAACAGGCCAGTTATAGAGACGCTACCTGTAAAGGTTGGGATTTCTTGAAGGATACGGTTCTGATTTTCAACTATTTTGAAAAGGCCTTTCTGGAGCGTATATCCCATTTTTTCAAATTCTTGCTCAAGCTGTTCTTTACTGAATTCATCGCACAAATGATCCCCGCCTTGAATGTTGATCCCTGCGTGTTTAAACGCAACAATCTGTCCATTTTGTTCATCAATGGACTTGGCCCCGACAATAGGTCCGAAGATATCAAATAATTTCCTGTCATTTTCTTGGATAGAATACCACACTGACTCTGATTTTTTCATATTAATCCCTGTGATTTAGTTAGGTAAATTTAATCGAGTGATAGTGCGCTGCATCTGATTGAGCATCTCCTTTTACCACCGCTGAAGTAAATCTATGCGTAGACTACAAACAAAAAAGCCGATCTACATTCTCTGTAGATCGGCTTTAGATGTGGTTGCGGGGGCAGGATTTGAACCTACGACCTTCGGGTTATGAGACCAAAGGGATAGTTTATCCACTAGTTGCCAATACTTGCTAATACGCTGTTAGTCCGTATCTTTCTAAAATTCGAACCCTCATTGGTAGCCAGAAATTGCCTTGATTTTTAGATGGGATGTGGGGGATAGTATGGGGGACACATAATGAGGTCCCCATGGCAAAACAAGTTCGAATCAAGACCAAGTACCCAGGCATATTTTACATTGAAGGGCAAAGATCAAACACCTCTGAGCCTGAGAAAATCTATTACATCCGGTATCGAAGGGACGGAAAACCGATTGAAGAAAAAGTCGGTCGACAATTTCAAGACGACATGACAGCGGCGAAAGCCAACCTTGTTCGAGCAAACCGAATCGATGGGAAAGAGCTTAGCAATGAAGGCCGCCGAACGGAAGATCGAAGCGCATTTGAAGCCCACAACAGCCGCTGGACCATCCAAAAGCTGTGGGACGAATACTTGGCCTCCAAACCCAACCTAAAGGGGGTGGTTACCGATAAAAACAGGTTCATCAATCATATCGCTCCATCCTTTGGTTCAAAGGAACCCTCTGAACTAGCCCTACTTGATGTTGATCGACTGCGTCTTAAGGTACTCAAAACACATTCCTCTGGCACCGCACGGAATGTCATGGAACTTTTGCGCCGAGTGATCAACTTCGGGATTAAGAAACGGCTTTGCCAGCCGATCTCCTTGAATATTGAGATGCCAAAGCTGAACAATCAGAAGACCGAGGATTTGAGCCCTGAACAACTGCAACGGCTACTTAAAGTTCTGGATGAAGATCCAAACACCATGGCAGCCAACTTAATGAAGCTCGCCCTTTACACCGGTATGAGGCGAAGTGAACTGTTCCGGCTTAAATGGATTGATATAAGCTTTGAAAAGGGTTTTATTCACTTACGGGAACCCAAGGGTGGAGTTGATCAAAAAATCCCCTTAAACAGCCTTGTAAAGACCGTTTTAGAAAACCACCACCGAACGACCAGCGAATATGTTTTCCCTGGACGGGGGGGAGCCCAGCGAACGGATATTAAAAAGCAGGTCAACAAGATCAAGGAAGCTGCTGGACTGCCCAAGGAGTTTAGAGCGTTACATGGACTTAGGCACGTTTATGCCTCTTCGCTGGCAAGCTCAGGTAAGGTGGACATGTACACCCTGCAAAAGCTGCTGACCCACAAAAGCCCTCAGATGACGCAACGTTATGCTCATTTACGGGACGATGCCATGCAACAAGCCGCTGAAACCGTGAGTGAAGTTTTTTCTAACCTGCCAACCCCTCAAGAGAAGGGCAAACGTGAACAGAGTTAAAATCCATAGTGCCCTAGATTTTGCCTTGAACACCGGATACTTGCGAATCTTACGCTGTTTCTTGCCAATTCGATGCTCAAGTAGTAACTCCCAATGCGTAGGAGTTTTCTTTCTATCTCTGACAAAAAAGAGATCCATTCCGGCGCAAACTGAAAAGTCTTAACATGACCGAATCCCACCGAATCGAATACAAACAAGAGCTGACCGACTCCTTGGAAAAGGAGGTGATTGCGTTCCTTAACGCCCCTGAAGGAGGTGCTATTTTTGTTGGGATCGACAAGACCGGCAAAGTGGTTGGGCTGGAAGATGCGGACGGGGTTCAGCTGAAAATCAAAGACCGGCTCAAGAACAATATCCAGCCTTCTTGCCTTGGGCTGTTTGACGTGCTTTTGGAGACGGACGAGGGAAAGGCTATCGTTAAAATCTCGATAGCCAGCGGCCCTGAGAAGCCCTACTACCTCAAGAAATATGGCATGTCTGACAAAGGTTGCTTTATCCGAATTGGCAGCGCAAGCGAGCCCATGCCCGCCCGTATGATTGAGGAATGGTTTGCAAAGCGTACTCGAAACTCAATCAGCCGCATCCGCTCCCCTAGGCAAGACCTGCATTTTGAGCAATTGCGCATTTACTACCAAGAAAAGGGATTTGATCTCGGCCCACAGTTCGCCGCAAATTTGGAGTTGCGGACCGAGGAAGGGGACTACAACTACGCCGCCTACCTACTAGCCGACCAGAACGGTAACTCGGTGAAGGTTGCCAAATATCGGGGATTGGATCGGGAAGACCTGATTGAAAGCGAGGAGTATGGCTACTGTTCATTGATGAAGTCCTGTAAACAAGTCTTGGACCGCTTAGAAGTCGAAAACCGCACCATCACCCGGATCACATCCAAAGAGAGGATCAACCGCCGCCTATGGAATGCTATCGCACTCCGAGAGGCCATTATCAACGCCCTGATCCACAACGACTACACCAACGAGGCGGTGCCCAAGGTTGAAATTTTCTCAGACCGCATCGAAATCACTTCAGCGGGAACCATTGCCTCTGGGCTATCTCAAGACGAGTTCTTTTCCGGCTATTCCCTACCCCGAAACAAAGTCTTGATGCGGGTTTTCAAAGACCTGGACTTCGTCGAATACCTAGGCTCCGGCATGCCCCGAATCCTAAAGTCTTACCCTAGGGAGTCCTTTATCTTCACCCCAAACTTCATCCGGGCAAACTTTCCAGTAGATCCGGTAGCAATAGAAACAATGAGGGAACAAGAAAGTTCGGGAAAGAGTTCGGGAAAGAGTTCGGGAAAGAGTTCGGAACGGATCATCCAATTGATTGAAGAAGACCCGCAAATCACTATCCCTGCCCTTGCAGATGCCTTAGGGATTGGTACTCGTGCAGTAGAAAAGCAAATCAAGCAGTTGAAAGATAGTGACAGGTTAAAGCGGGTTGGGGGTAGGAAAGAAGGAAGATGGCAGCTTGATAAATAAGTAAGAGGCCTCTGTCGCAAACTTTGCATACGACCAAAAATCCTCCTTCATCCATACAACTTAAACAGCCAGTGAGTAGAAGGTTTCAGCTGGAGCTTGGACGGATTGATCCATTGTTTTAATCTGACCTTTCTTGATCATCCTCACCATTTCAATCCCAGCATTCCCTTGATGCGTCTTTTGATAAATCGGTGATCCTGTTCCACGATGTTGTTTAGATACTTGACCTGTCGAATCTCAATGGTCGTTTCACTGTTCTGATTGAAAGCCTGAATTGCTGCGCAATTGGAACCGCTTTTGTCGATGTTGATTATGGCTGTGAGGCCATTGGACAGGATTGCTTTATTGAAAAAACGTCTTGCCGCCTTTTGATCCCGTTTTTTGGTCAGCAGAAAATCGATCGTGTTGTTGGCTTTGTCTACGGCCCGGCACAGGTAATGCCATTGGCCTTTGATCTTAATATAGGTCTTGTCCATACGCCACTGGTGCCAATGTTCGTTTTACGTTTCCTGAGCTTGGCTTCAAGTATTGGCGTGTATTTGACCACCCACCGCTGGATTGTTGCATGATCCACTTCGATGCCACGTTCAGCCATCAGCTCTTCAATATCTCTGTAGCTCAATGAGTAGCGCAGATACCAGAAGGCCGCTTGTAGAATGATCGACTTTGGGAAGTGGGTACCTTTGACGCTGAATTGAGCCATGCTTCATCCTGGAAGAAAACAAGAATGAGTAGCAAAAACCTAAAAATAGGGGAACTGGAAAAGTTTGCGATAGAACCTAGCAAACTACTTTGGCGCAGTCTCGATGCCCAAAGAATATTTTGAAATTATGGCAGGAATCGAAATGATGTTGCTAGAAGGCTTGAGCAGAAAAGACCCCTGTTTTTGTAGATCTGGAAAAAAATACAAACATTATCACGGGAAGAAGCTAGAGCAAAATCTAAGAAAAATGAAGGCATTTAAAATCGCATCATGTTGAAATTAGGACAATGTTTTTAGTAGCCTAGCAGCGATACTAATTAAGTCTTCAACCTCGTCCATAATAGGCTCTTTTTCATTTGCATGGGCACACTTGTTTCGAACGTCCCCTAAAAAAGAGATTTGCCGCCATTTTGCGGTATCTAAGATCCCGGCTTCCTTGAGCGCATCGTTAAAGGCAGCAACGGTTTTTCCTTTCTTTTTGGTTTGAATATTGTGATTTTCAGCAACCTGAGATAGGTGTTTTTCGAGAACAATTCCGGCCAAAACCCCGGCAGGTCGAATAAAACCATTTTTCAAGAACTCTTGGGCGGCTTCAAGTTCTGAATCGAATAAATCGGCCTGCACCAAAGTCTGTATATCAAAAAGACTGCTTTGAAGTCTTGATTTTCCAGCTTGTACGATTCCAAGCTGGATTTTGAACCTTGAGAGAACGGGTTTCCATTCGTCAAATTTCTTGCCTCCTCCGAAGCTCTTAACTCCATGTGAACTTCCGACAGACATAGAAGAATGATGTGGAGCAGCCTTTCCAAGAAAAAAGTCTCGGATAGAATAATCTTCAAAGTGGCCTCCCTTCTTATCGTTTTCACCCTCATATAACGAGGAGAACTCCTCAAGTCGGTACGGAAGGATTTGACTGACAAAAGCCTGTGCTTCTGAATACCAGGGTTGATAGTTTTTCAGGAAGGGTTCCGCATTGCTCAGTTCAAGATCGACCACCATTAAACCTCCATCCTTTAGCAAGTTTTCTAAGCCTGCTTCTACTTTCTTATATTTTGACATTTACCGCTCCTAAGTACCCTCATTTACCACCGCTGATGCAAACTTATGCCTAGACTACAAACAAAAAAAGCCGATCTACAATTGCTGTAGATCGGCTTTTGATGTGGTTGCGGCGGCAGGATTTGAACCTGCGACCTTCGGGTTATGAGTCCAATCAAGCCCACTTCCCTTAACTTCCCGCTGAATCTAAAAGGCATCTCAGCCCCCTTGTCTAGACGGTTTTTTGAGCCTTGTCAAGTTCCCTGGACTGCATCTGATATCCCGGATCAAGAACGGCTTCTGCCCATGTATGCGCCCACCTATTACTCAGGCTCAACCTTGTCAGACAACAGGTCCAAACCACGAGGCTAGACGCCTACTTTCTTCCCTATCGCCTTAAACATTTTTTCCTCCCAAAGCGAAGAAATAGGCCCGACAACTGCCTTGCATTTGTTGCAAAACAGTACCGTAACAGTAGCCTTTCCCCTCGAAGTTAGCTCGTAGTGAAATTCTTGCGTTGCAATCCTTAGATCATGGCTATCACAGTCGGCTTGCGGGCATTTAAGTCTGGTCATTTTAGTCTCCGTATTTCGATTTATAAATAAAAATGCTGATGGGCTTAGACTGGTAGGGCACCTGCCACGCTAGCTTCCCCGACCCTTGAAATTATCTCAATCATCGATAGAAGCATTGCATTCACCATAAAAACCTCCTTTCTTATTTGGGTCACATGACCTGCTAGTGTACGACGTAAAACGTGCGCAAACATGTTTACTCCGAAGAGCATAACCAAAACAGCTAGAAAGCCGGGAATGAAAAGCGTCATTGGAATTGAACCAGATACTACCTGTCCTAACAGTCTAAAACCACCAACGACTTCATATTAAGCGGATCAACTAGCGCAGTCAAGCCTTCGACCGAAAAAGAGCCGAGCATTCACTCTTCCCGAACCTCGTCTATCATATTAATACACGCAGCGTAGATACGATCAAACTCGGTTTGCGCTGTATCTGATATTCGTTCCAAGGTATCGGAAGAGGGTAATGCATACGACAGGAGTATTTGAAACAGGATCGCTAACCAGAAGAGTCGAACTGCCTGTATAGAACTTTTTTTTTGCCCTGTTTCCATCTCCTCCAATTGCTTCAGGTGCTCGATGGCCCGAAGCTTTCTGGTGAGTACAGCGATTGCATCACCTCGATCAAAAGTGTCACCCTTACGGTCCCACACTTCACAAAGTGCAGGCCAAAGCTCGTCATATGACAACTCATCAAGTAAGTCTTGTTCTGAAGGACTGAACGCCTCGTTGACGCTATCCCAATCTTCTTCCGTCATTACCTCACTAAATGCAGATATTTGACGTAAATGCTCTTTGACCTCAGGGTCACTAAGTTGAAGAATCCAGTGTTCAGCAATAGTCATCGTTCGTTGGAAGCCTTCGCTCATTAGAAACGACTGAATTCCTACTTGGAACTTTGCTGCTGACAGCAACATGTTGTTAAATGCCTCACTTTGAGCGAATTTTATGGCCTGATCGTGTATCTGGGCAGTAGTCTGTAAAAGGCTCCGCAAGGCTTGACTCCACTCGTTTCCTTTTTCCGTCATTGGATATCATCTAAGTCAGTTCGATACATGTGCCATTCTTTTTGCAGCCCTTCTCGCATTGCCTTGTAGCCGAGGCTTGAGACAACGGGGCCACATGCACGCTCAATGTCATATTGAGCTACCTGCTCCTCAAGTGACTCTATTTCTAGCCTATGAGGCTCGATCAATTTGTCAGCTATTTTTCTAGTTCGCGATGCAGCCAAAAATGATGTTATCGAACCATCAAGGGCTTTTATCATCAACAGCACGAAAACAAGGGAACATGTAACTTCTAGAACTTTACCAGAATGAGACACATCAGTATTAGGCAAAGCTACCGCATATATTATTGCCGACCCAATACATGCCGTGATCAAGGTTGTTCCAAGCAAAAGCCACCCATCAAAGCGCAGCAACCGCCATGTGTAAAATGAGCTATGCGCATTTAATTCCCGAAGGCGTCCAAGGCCCAAATTTTTGGTAGGCTCATAATACTCGTCTAGGGTGCCTGTTGGGTGCTTATCCGCAAACTTTTTCCAAAGGGGGGGGAAATCGGCAACGATGCCCGAAACCGCCGATACGGGCACATCGCCCCCTAAAGAAAAGTATCGAATTGAAACTCGCCTGCATTTTTCTGCAAAACTCTGAGTACTGCGAGCCCACATCCGAAGGCCACCAGCACTGCAAAGTAATAGTAGCATTACTGGAGACGCCCAACCTCCCCATAAAACTTCAGTCGAAAAGGTGCCCCATGAGGCTATAAATCCGGCCAATATTTCTAGAAGCAATGCACCTTGCCGGAGAAGCTTGGAAAAGTGCGAAGCTCCTTGAAAGGCTTGATGAACCGTTAAGGTGTGTGACTGACTTGGGATGTCTGTATGTTGAATATCGTTCATCCAAATCCTGGAAAATCACGACCGAATAACTCCCGCCACCGGTTGATAGATGCTCGCTGCATATCCCGATCCTCCAGTGAACTAGCCATTTGAGCCTTGTTGAAATCAGATTTAGCACGGTGGCTGATCTTGGTTTTTTCTTCTCTGGTTAAAGTGTTCAAGTTCGGAAGAATGCCTTTAGGGTCTATAACGGGCTTTAGAATCGCTGTTTCCAGGTGCTCTAGTACATCTAGAATATTGAGGTCGATCCATTGTTCCGCTTTCACGTCGCCCCCGTCATAGAAATCGCTTATCAAGCATTCTAGCATATAAGAAGGAACAGAAGGCATCGTTTTCCTTCGGTTCCAATACTTCATGATACGAATTGTATTGAGTAAATAGCCCTGATTACCTTGGTTGATTCTTGAAATCCGATCACGATCAATCACCGGATCAGTCTTTTGCCAATGTCCTCGGCCATCAGGAATCAAGTAGTAGTTACGCCCATTGTGGTCAGGCTGGGTGTAGAATCCAGGAACGATATCAAAATTCCAAGGATAGGATGTCAGCTTTATCACGGCCGCTTCTCCTCGTCGCATGATTGGAGCGGACTGGTACTGTCCAATCTTAGATAAGTATTTGATGTACCGATTTATTACCCTTTTGGAGTTTAGAGACCGACCTGAGCCGTGGCACATGCTGCTTAGCCTACTTTGAGAATCCACAGTGATACGTACTCGGCCAGTATTGTATTCGGTGTAACTTGTTCCCCTCTCATCCATACATGATATCAAATCAATATCATCAAGAGGGTTAGATTTTGTGCGGCGTGCAAATGATCCGAATGCTATGTCTTTCTTTGAAGACAAACGAGGGAAGTCATCATAGGTTTCAGGCATACGGTGGATTTGTTTGAGAAGCCAGTCTCGGCTTTTGCGAGCTGCATTGCAGACGGAGGGATCGAGATTGACGGTCTCGTCCAAGAACTCCTTGAAGGCTGAATTGACAGTTGTTGCCATGTATAAATTAGCTTGAAGTTGGCCGTTCCGCTAGTCTGAACGTGGGGCTCGGTTGATAGGGAGTTCAGTGCAGTTAGGTAAAGTCTATTTTTTCTGGCACCTTAGCGGGGAAAGTATAAAATTGCAAGGAAGGGACTAATTGCCCAGTCGGGCGCAGGAAGGTAGGGTGTTTCTAAGGGATGGCTTGCCTTTCGAGAATTTTCGCCGTTCCTTTATGACGGCTCTGAGGGCCGTAGGGATTGGAGATTTTACTTTCGGCAACTTCAGGCACTGCGCCATCACGAATCTACGCAAAGCAGGCAACGACTACTCAACGATCATGAAGGCCAGCGGGCATAAGACCATGGCTATGTTTCAGCGGTATAACTTGGTTGGGAAGGATGATGTGGCTGGGATGAAGTGGAAGAAACAGGAAAAACTACAGGGGAAAGAACAAATCCAAACTGCTCTTGGTTAATTCAATTAATTGCGTAATTGCTTTATCATTCCAGTTATATACTTCTGAACATAATAACAATCACGCACTTGACTATTGTTTTTATAAGCCTGCTCGATTCTATCTATCAACATTGACGGCATTGAATCTATTTTTTGGAGCATCACCATCAACCGTTCTGATTCAGCCCAACTACCAGAATTCTCGAAAGCCGAAATTAAAACCTCCGTAGATTGTGACTTGAGCTTTGGGTGGTTATAGATATACTGCCGTACTTCATTTGCTAATTCAGGAGTCTTTTTATCCACGCCTTGAATACCTTGCCATTTACCAAAAAATCCGTATGGATCTTTTCCCATTCTAATCGTAAAGACAGGGATATTTCTACCGAGTGCAAAACCAACCTCTTGATCAGTCCAATCGCTATTTTGAAAATCTTCCGTTAGATAAATAATAAGGCAATCCATTAAACGTAAAGCATTTTCAATCTCAGACTGCCACTCTTTTGTTGGAGTAATGCCGGTGTGAGCCACAAACCCAGAAATTTTGTACTGCATTAATTGGTCTGCAAGCGCTTGAACTTTTTGCTTTGTGTTATCTTTATGGCTAAAAAAGGCACGAATGCAACCTTCTTTCCAGATGGAACTTGTATTGGTAGACGGAACTATAGGTTTCAATGTTGGAGACGAGGTATCGTGTAGCAATCCTGATTCGCTTCTCCAGTTTGATTGAATCGGCTCGGCAAGAAGTTCGACAAAGACGTTACTGAAATGCTCATTGGAGATATTCATAACCTTGTTAAAAACGTCTCTAATTGTATTTGCTATATTCTGGGAATCATCGATTGTTTTATAGTAGATTTCCCTTGGTAGCTGAAGATGTATAGCGTGGCCATGCTCTCCCCCATCCCAGTTGTCGTAATCAACGCCTAACTCTGTCGTATATTTAGAATTGGTAACAACTTCTGCAAAGAGTAGCTCTTTTTTGGAAGTGAAATAAAAAGCAGTCTCAGCTAAAATTCGCTCTATTTGTTTAGGAAGCTTAAATTCTTCAGTCTCCATTTTATAGTCAATAAGCGGGATGATTGAGATTTGGAAGTGGGCCGCTGCCCATATATGCGCCGACTAGGCAAAAAAAAAGGGACTCAACGAATTTCGTTGAGTCCCTTTTTTTCTTGGTTGCGGGGGCAGGATTTGAACCTACGACCTTCGGGTTATGAGCCCGACGAGCTACCAGACTGCTCCACCCCGCGGCGTCTGAGAAGGGTTGTTGCCCTATTCACAAAGAGTATGGATTTCCCCCCTCACTGTCAAGGGAAGTTTAGGATTAGTTTGATTTTTCTTTGATTTAGCTGGGTTCGCAGCAAGTTTGAACCCGAGAAATCAAAGAAAAAAGTGACAATTAACCTTTCACCACTCTGATGTGACAGGTGTGTCCGTTCAAATCCCACTGAACGAAACTTTCGGTTGTGGCAGCAACTTTTAATTGGTCAGCCAAGGTCTCTTGGGTGATATATCCCTCAAAAGCTTGGATCGCCGCTTGGATTTGTTCGTTGCCTTGGTACTCAATCTGGATTCGGTTGGCAACGTGTAGGTCCATTTCCTTCCGGGTTTGTTGAATTTTGTTCACAAACTCCCTCGCTAACCCCTCTTGCAACAAATCCTCGGTGAGGAAGCTGTCTAGCGCGACGGTTAAATCCCCTTCGTTGACCGAGAAAATCCCTTTTTTCTCGGTACGTTGTAAAAATAGATCGTCGATCCCGATTTCAAAGGGCTCGCCATCTAAGTCAACACTGAGGCTTCCGCCATCTTGCAAACCCACAATCTGCTCAGTGGTCAATTTGTCCAGCTCGGTGCGGAACAGCTTCAGCTTCTTTCCTAGCTTTGGCCCCAATAGCTTGAGGTTTGGCTTGGCGGACAGTTCGACCAATTCTTCTTCATTTTCCGCAATCTTGACTTCTCGGACGTTGAGTTCCTCGGTGATCAAGTGCTTCATCTGGCCCAAGACCCCTTTGAGGCTCTGGTTTTTGGTCACTAAGGTCAATTGACCCAAGGGTTGCCGGATTTTCAGCTGGTGCTTTGACCTCAAGGCCCGGCCTAGATTGACCGCCTTGAGGATGATGTCCATCTCCTCTTCCAACTCTTTGTTGATCACCGTAGCCTTGGCCTGAGGATAATCACAGAGGTGGACAGAAACCGGCTCATGGTCTTGTTTCAAGACTTGGTAAAGCTTCTCCGCCAAAAAGGGGATGAACGGGGCCACCACTCGGCTGAGTTCGTGTAACACGGTATATAAGGTGTCGTAGGCCTGGGATTTGTCTTGGTCGTCTTCAGACTTCCAAAACCGGCGACGGCTGCGACGGACGTACCAGTTGGTCAGCAAGTCGATGAAACCCACAAATGGGGCGACAGACCGGTTGAGGTCAAAGTCGTCCATCCCAGAGCGGACTTCAGCAATCAAGTGATGTAACCGAGAGTATATCCAGCGGTCCAAGGGGTTCTCTAAGGTCTCGGCAGACTGCAAGAATTTTGGCTCATATTTGTCCACTGCAATATAAGTAGTGAAAAAGCTCAATACATTCCACAGAGGGATGAAGGTGTTACGTAAGGTTTCCTTCAAGCCCACCTCAGAAAAACGCAATTCCTCGGCCTTGATGGCCCCAGAGTTGAGCATATACAGACGGACCACATCGGCTCCGTAGGTGTTCAGCATTTCCCAAGGGTCTGGGTAGTTTTTGAGGCTCTTGGACATCTTTTTTCCGTCTTCGGCGAGCAACATCCCACTGACCACACAAGCCTTGAAGGCTGGTTTGTCAAACAAGGCGGTTGAAATCACCATCAGGGTATAGAACCAACCACGGGTCTGGTCCACCCCTTCTGAAATGAAGTTCGCTGGGAATATCTTGTCGAAAGCGTCTTTGTTTTCAAAGGGGTAATGTTGTTGTCCATAGGGCATTGAACCAGACTCAAACCAACAATCCAAGACCTCAGAGGTCCGTTGCATTTTAGCGTTACATTTTGGGCAATCTAAATGGATCGAATCAATGAAATGGCTGTGCAGGTCGGTCACCTTCTGGCCACTCAACTCTTCTAGCTCCGCTCTGGAACCCACACAATGCCGGTGCTCACACTCCGGGCAAATCCAAACAGGGATTGGGTTCCCCCAGTAACGATTCCGGCTGATTGCCCAGGCCCTAGCTCCTTCGAGCCATTTGCCCATACGACCATTTTGGATGTGATCCGGCTTCCAATGGATGCCTTGGTTGGCGGTGATTAAGTTTGATTTGATTTTTTCCACGTCCAAAAACCAAGAGGCAATGGTCCGGTACATCAAGGGCACGCCACTTCGCCAGCAGTATGGGTAGGAGTGGGTCAAGGTGTCGTGGTGGAAAATCCGGCCTTTCGCCTTTAAATCTTTGATGATGGTTTTGTCGGCGTCCTTAAAAAATAGCCCGGTGTAGTCTGTCGCTTCAGGGCCGAAGTTGCCGTGGTCGTCCATGGGGAAGACCGGGGGCAATTTATATTTTTGACCGGTGGCGAAGTCGTCTTCACCAAAGCTTGGGGCGGTGTGTACGATGCCTGTACCTGCGTCTAGAGTGACGTATTCCCCTAACAAAACCTTGAAACACCCTTCTGCGGCAAGGTCTGCGAAGTAGGGAAACAACGGCTGATAGGACAAGCCTTCTAGTTCTGCGCCCTTTTTTGTCCAAAGCACCTCAAATTCAGCGTCTTTTGGCAACACCGAGGACAGTCGCTCTTTAGCGATGATCAAACACTCTTCGCCGTACTGTACTTTCACATATTCATAAGCAGGGTGAACCGTCAGGCCCAAATTGCTCGGCAACGTCCAAGGGGTTGTGGTCCAAGCCAAGACATCGGCTTCTTCGGATTCCACACGGAACCGGATGGTTATCGCTGGGTCTTGGACGTCTTTATAACCTAGGTTGACCTCAAAGTTAGACAAAGGGGTGCCTAGTCGTGGGCTGTAGGGGACGATCTTTTGGGATTCGTAAATCAGCCCTTTGTTGTAGAGTTCCTTAAACACCCACCAGATGGTTTCCATGAAGTCAACGTCCATGGTTTTATAATCGTTTTCCATGTCCACCCAACGGCCTATCCGCCGGATGGTCCGTTTCCACTCGTTCGAATAACGCAGCACAATGCTGCGGCAATGTTCGTTGAATTTATCAACCCCATAGGCTTCAATGTCCGCCTTGCCCCGAAGGCCCAGCTCTTTTTCTACTTCGAACTCAACAGGCAAACCATGGCAATCCCAGCCAAACCGACGCTCCACTTGTTTGCCCAACATGGTCTGGTACCTAGGGACCACATCTTTGATGGTGCTGGCCAGAAGGTGCCCGTAGTGGGGCAGCCCGGTAGCGAAAGGCGGGCCGTCATAAAAATAAAAAGTCGGCGAATCTTTACGTTGATTCACGCTCTCCTCAAAGACTTTGAGCCGGTCCCATAGCTCCAAGGTTCGTTCTTCAAGTTCTGGAAAATTTACTTTATTACTGATCGGTTCAAACATGTGGTCATCGCATCGAGTTGTTAAGGAAAGGGGAGTATAGAAGAGCGCACAAGTTTCGGCAAGGGGTCGGGCTGGACAGAGACTTTGGTCCGTGGAAGGTTGAAAACGACCCAACGTTTTTAACCACCAGACTAACCTAGCCTTATGTCTTTGATACGCCCCTTTCGTGCCCTTCGCCCTAAGCCTACACAGGCTCAGGAGCTTGTGGCTCCGCCTTATGATGTTTTAAACTCCCAGGAAGCCCGCAGTTTGGCGGACGGAAAACCTTTGAGTTTTTTACATATTTCAAAGCCAGAAATTGACTTAGCCCCAGATATAAACCCCTACGACCCAGCGGTTTATGCGAAAGGAGCGGCAAACTTAAATCATTTGGTTGAAACCGGGATTTTGTCTCAAGATGATCAGGCGGCCTACTATATATATGAAATGGCTATCGACGGGCACAGCCAGGTTGGGTTGGTTGCAGTTGCTTCAGTGGAAAAATATGATCAAAACTTGATTGTAAAACATGAACTGACCCGCCAAGACAAAGAGGCGGACCGGATCAACATGATCAGTACCATGAACTGCCAAGCGAGCCCGGTTTTGCTGACTTTTGCTCCACAACAGCGGTTCAGCGACATTGTAGCCCAAGTTTGCAGCCAGCCAGCGGAAACCGAAGTTTTGAGCACAGACCAAGTCACTCACCGCTTGTGGCCAGTCCATGATGCTGATTTGGTGCAAGGGATTTCAGATATTTTTAATGGCCCAGATGCCCCTGTGAACAAGCTATATATTGCAGACGGACACCACCGTAGTGCTTCAGCTTCGAAAATTGCAGCAAAAAAAATCGCCGCAAACCCACAGCATAGCGGAGATGAGCCTTATAATTACTTCCTTTCGGTGATTTATCCTTCCGATCAGATGAAGATTTTGGATTACAACCGTGTGGTGAAGGATTTGAACGGGTTTTCTGTCGAAGATTTCTTGGGCAAGGTTGCAGCGTCTTTCGAAGTCACTGCCGTCGCTCAACCCCTGTCCCCTGCTCAGGCCGGTACAGTAGGGATGTACTTAGGCAAACAATGGTACAGCTTGACTGCTGATCCTGCCAAGATCCCACAAGACCCAGTGGGTTTGTTGGATGTGAGTTTGTTGTATGAGTGGGTTTTGTCCCCTGTGCTAGGCATTGGAAACCCACGGACCGATAAACGGATCGACTTCGTAGGCGGTGCTAGAGGCCTGAAAGGCTTGGAAGAACGGGTGGATTCAGGGGAAATGCAGGTGGCTTTTTCGATGTTCCCAACCCAAATGGAACAGATCATGGCTGTCGCTGAGGCTGACAAAATCATGCCCCCTAAATCAACGTGGTTTGAACCAAAATTGGTTGACGGGTTGATTTGCCACTGGCTAGAAGACTAATTTTTACCGGGGCACTGAGTCGAACATCATCATCAAGACCAGTGCCACCATCACACAAGCCCAAATCCAGACCCCACCGCCACAGCAGACAAACGAATCAAGGATGACTTCCCAAGCCTTGGGTTTTGGGATTAAAGGTAACATGTTTCCTCCTGTCTTCGCCCCAATTATACCACAGTCAATCTAAAGTTTCCATTGCCGCTTGGGTAAAAACTGCTGTTCTTCTTTTTTCTTCAAGACCCTTTCTTCTCGGTATAGCCCAAACCAGATGATCAGGGCTGTGGCTACACAGATCATCAAGATCGATAATATGGCCGCCGCCTTGACCCCCATGAATTGCAGCTCGTCCACTCGGAGAAAGCTCAAGCAAAAACGAATGAGCCCATATATAATGAGGTAAACCGCTGATGCGAACCCTGGGTTTTGTTTTTTGCCACTCCACCAGTAAAGCAATAGGAACCCAAATAAGTCGGCAAGCGCTTCGTACAACATCACGGGGTGCAGAGCAAGCCCGGGGTAGTTCCTTGCAGCCGGACCGTATTGGAAGACAACCCCCCAAGGCAGGCTGGTTGGCGTTCCGTAGGATTCTCCATTGATGAAGTTCCCCACTCGTCCAATCCCTTGTCCTAACAGCAACAGGGGTGCAAAGAGGTCTGTGATTTTGATGAAAGGCAATGCTTGAAACTTACAAAGCAGCCATAAACTCAGAGCCCCGCCGATCAGCCCCCCGTGAAGCCCTAACCCTCCGTGCCAAAACAAGGCAAACTCGAACCATGGAATCTTGGTTGAGCTGTAGTAGTCCCAATTGAGCAGCACATAATAGGCTCTTGCTCCCACAACGGCGCCGAGGAAGGTCAAGATCATCATGTTGAGTAAGTCATCCTCATTGAGATCAAGCTCACGGCTTTTGAGGCCTTTGCTGGCCAATAGGTATACAACCAGTATCGCCAATCCGTAGATCAAGCCGTAATAGCTCAGGTGAAAATCACCGATTTTAAAAAGGATTGGACTCAAGAGTTTCTCCAGGTAGGTCTTGTCCACCGAAGGTACGCTAGAATCCAAAAAAATAAAAGGGGCTTTGCGGCTAGAGGTTTCCTAAAAGGGCAAAATATCTAAAATCATGGAATAAGAGATATTTCTTTCCACCTATATATAGGGATACTGGCTATTTGCAAAAGTGTGATTTTTTAATTCAAGTTTTACCCCCCCACTCCGATAAGGAATCATCGGGCAAAGTTCCCCAGAAACGAAAGGGATCAACAAAAAGATTCAAGTTTTTGACAGGACGACCGAAAAGGAATTGTAGGCAACAAAAAA